>MDTC01236656.1_pt1 | contig 42195 bp, 33 predicted proteins | sample 811181 | NCBI WGS metagenome assembly MDTC01 (sample SAMN05326644, study PRJNA326480) | marine metagenome | isolation source: seawater | place: Pacific Ocean: North | collected 2011
AGTAGAACTGGAATTAAGGAAAGAAGGATTTTAAAAGATCCATCTAAAGCAACTTCATTCTTAGCAATTCAAGCTTCTAAAAACCTTATCTCTAAAAATAATATTGATCCTTTAACGATAGATATGGTTATAGTCGCAACCACTACTCCAGATATGCAGATTGCTGCTACTGCTGCACATGTGGCATCTGAAATAGGAAGTTATAATGCATTTGGATATGATCTTCAAGCAGCATGTTCAGGATTTTTATATGCAATGTCAATGGCTTCAGGAAAAATTGAATCTGGTCGTTACAAAAAAGTTCTAGTAGTTGGAGCAGATAAAATGTCTTCAGTGATTGATTACAAGGATAGAAGTACATGTATTTTATTTGGTGATGGAGCAGGTGCCGTATTATTTGAGTCAAATAATGAAGGTCTTGGATGGCAAGATGAGTATTTTAAAAGCAATGGTGATGGTAGAGAATCTCTTAACGTTAAAGCTGGAGGTTCATTATTTCCTGCTACTTCTACTACAATTTCGAATAGAGATCATTATCTTCGTCAAGATGGACGAAAGGTATTCAAAACTGCTGTTTCTGCAATGTCAGATGCCAGCAGTACAATACTTAAAAGAAATAATTTAGTTGGAGAAGATATTGATTATCTAGTAGCTCATCAAGCAAACGAAAGAATTATTGAATCAATCGCAAAAAGAATGAGTTTAAAACCAAGTAAAGTTCTTAAAAATATTGCCAAATACGGTAATACAACAGCTGCAACTATACCTCTTTTGCTTTATGATTTTCAAAATAAATTTAAAAGAGGAGATAAAATTATCTTTGCTGCATTTGGTGGTGGTTTTACATGGGGTGCAGCCTATTACATATGGAGTAAATAAGTAAATAAATTAATTATGGATATTAAAGAAATTCAGAATCTAATCAAATTTGTCGCTAAATCAGGAGCTTATGAAGTTGAAATTGAGAAGAAAGATTTTAAAATCACAATCAAAACATCAAATTCACCTAAAAAAATTATAAATACTGAACCAACACCAGTTATATCAACTACAAACATTGATCAAAATGCTCAAATTATAACTGATGATCAAAAAGATATAAAAACTGAACAAATAGAAAACGAAAATGATAAATATACTATAATTAAATCTCCAATAATTGGAACTTTTTATACAAAACCGGGACCTGATAAACCTGCTTTTATTGAGGTAGGTTCTGAAATAAAAAAAGGAGATACCATGTGTGTGATTGAAGCTATGAAACTTTTTAATGAAATTGAATCAGAAATGAACTGTAAGATCATTAAAATTTTAGTTGATGATGAATCACCAGTTGAATTTGACCAACCACTTTTTTTAGTTGACCCTCATTAACATTTATTCTAATGTTCAAAAAAATACTTATTGCCAATAGAGGTGAAATAGCGATGCGAATTATTCGTACATGTAAAGAAATGGGAATAAAAACAGTTGCTGTCTATTCAACAGCAGATCAAGAAAGCTTACATGTTCGTTTTGCTGATGAAGCTGTTTGTATTGGACCTCCCCAAAGTAAAGATTCATATTTAAAAGCATCAAATATTATCGCAGCAGCAGAGATTACAAATGCTGATGCGATTCATCCAGGATATGGATTTTTATCTGAAAACGCAAAATTTTCAAAAACTTGTGAGGAACATAAGATTAAATTTATTGGTGCATCTGCTGAAATGATTGACAAAATGGGTGATAAAGCTTCAGCAAAAGAAACAATGAAAAGAGCTAAAGTGCCTACAATTCCAGGTTCAGAAGGTTTGATAGAATCTTTAGAAGAAGCAAAAAAAATAGCCAAAAAAATAGGTTATCCAGTTATGTTAAAAGCAACTGCAGGTGGAGGAGGAAAAGGAATGAGAGCTGTCTGGTCTTCAAAGGAAATCGATAAATCATGGGAAAGCGCTACGACTGAGTCTTTAGCTGCTTTTGGAAATGATTCAATGTATATGGAAAAGCTAATAGAAGAACCTCGTCATATTGAAATTCAAATAGTTGGTGATTCATTTGGAAAGGCATGTCACCTGTCTGAAAGAGATTGTTCTATTCAAAGAAGGCATCAAAAACTGATTGAAGAAACTCCTTCTCCGTTTATGACTAAAAAATTGAGAGAGTCAATGGGTTCTGCTGCAATAAAGGCAGCAGAATTTATAAAATATGAAGGTGCAGGTACTGTTGAGTTTTTAGTTGATAAGAATAGAAAATTTTATTTTATGGAAATGAATACTCGTATTCAGGTTGAACACCCCATCACTGAGCAAGTTATTGACTTTGATTTAATCAGGGAACAAATAAAAGTTGCATATGGAATTCCAATTTCTGGTAATAATTATATTCCTAAAATGCACTCAATTGAGTGTAGAATAAACGCTGAGGACATTGACAATGATTTTAGGCCATGTCCAGGAAAAATCAATACTCTTCACTTTCCTGGAGGTCATGGGATTAGACTAGACACTCATGTTTATAGTGGCTATGTTATCCCACCTTATTATGATTCAATGATTGCAAAATTAATTACAACAGCTCAAACCAGAAAAGAGGCGATAAATAAAATGAAAAGAGCTTTGGATGAATTTTTAATAGAAGGAGTTAAAACTACTATTCCATTTCACAGTAGATTAATGGAGAATACTGATTTCATTTCTGGTAATTATACTACTAAATTCATAGAAAATTATTCAGATTAAATTCTTTTTAATTAAATGCTCAGCAATTTGAATGGTATTTGTTGCTGCACCTTTTCTCAGATTATCAGAAACTATCCATAAATTTAATGAGTTTGATTTTGAGAAGTCTTTTCGAATTCTACCAACATATACACTATCGTTCCCTTCAGCCGTAATTGGCATAGGGTAATAATTATTTTTAGGATCATCTTGAACTACTAAACCCTCACTATTTTTTAGAATATTTTTAATTTCGTCAATAGAAGTTCTCTTTTTTAGAGTAAGATTTACGGACTCACTATGTCCTCCAATGACTGGAATTCTAACAGCAGTAGCTGTAATACCAATATCATGATCATTTAATATTTTATGAGTTTCATTTACTAGCTTCATTTCCTCTTTCGTATATCCATTATCTTGAAAATCATCACAATGGGGAATTGCATTTTTATGTATTTGATGTGGATAAGCCATTTCGGTTGAAAACCCCTTTAACTCGTTTTCTAGTTGTGTCATCGCTTTTTGCCCTGTTCCTGTTATTGATTGGTAAGTAGATATGACCATACTTTTAATACCAAAATTTTTATGAATGGGTGATATAGCAATTAATAATTGTATAGTTGAGCAGTTTGGATTTGCTATTATTTTATCTTTTGTATTAATAATATCACCATTAATTTCGGGAATAATAAGTTTTTTTGAGGGATCCATTCTCCAGGCTGACGAATTATCAATGACAACACATCCAATTTCTGCAAATTTAGGGGCCCACTTAAAAGAAGTTTCAGATCCAGCTGAAAATAAAGCAATGTCAGGATTCATATTAATTGCTGAGGAAATTGAAACAATCTCATATGATATATTTTCAAAGGTGATATTTTTTCCTACGGATTTTTCCGAAGCAACTAAAATTAACTTACTAATAGGAAAGTTTCTTTGAGATAAAACTTTAAGCATAACTTTTCCAACCATACCTGTTGAGCCAATTACAGCGAGTTTCATATTATATGATTATTTTAAAATTTAAAATTAGATTAAAAACAGAATTAAATCAGAAAAAGTATAAATATTTAACAATTTGATTAAATATAATTACGAATTACTCTTTGACCAAGACCAGATAATAATTCATATGAAATTGTGTCTCCTGATTCTGCAAATTTAGTAGCAGAATTAATTTTATCAAAAAGAATAACTTTATCACCTTCTTTACAATCAATTTCTGTAACATCTAGCATTAACATATCCATACATATATTCCCAATAATTCTTGCTCTTTTATCATTAACAGTAACATATGTTTTCCCATTTCCAAAATACCTTCCAATTCCATCTGCATGACCAATCGCTACTGTAGCAATTAATGAAGTCCTTTTAGAAATCCATCCAGAATTGTATCCAACACTTTCATCTTTTTTAACTTTATGAATTTGAATAATTTTGGAATTTAATTCAGCGACAGGTAGAAGATTGTCATCCCATGATTTATTATTTGAATAACCATAAAGCGAAATACCTACTCTAAACCAATCATAATTATGGTCATGATAATTAAAAACACCAGAGCTATTTAAAAGGTGGTATTTTATATTTTTATCAATATTTTGGAAGGGTATTTTTATTTTTTCAAACAATTCTATCTGATTATCAGTAAAAGGATTATTTTTTTCCTCTTCACTTGATGATAAATGAGAATACACAGAATTAATTTTAAAAGCAGAACTGACTAGATTTTTTAAAATCCAATCAATCTCATTCATATTAAATCCTATTCTATTTAGTCCTGTATTAAATTTTATATGAACTGGAAAAGATGATTTATTAAATTTAATTAACTCATAGGTAAAATTTTTCCATATTTGTTTTGAATAGATTGCGGGCTCCAATGAATATTTTATAATTTGAGATAGGTCCGAAGGGTCTGGATAGAAAACAATAATATTAGAATTGATTCCACCTTCACGGAGAATTTTACCCTCCTTTGCTGAAGCAACAGCAAAACGTTTAATATTCTTTTTTTCTAAAAACTCTGCAATTTCGACAGCACCGTGACCATAAGCATTTGATTTAACAACTGCAATTAATTCACTTTTTTCTGGAATTAAAGATTTTAAATACTTTAAGTTATGATCTATTCTGTCTAGGTATATATTTAGAATTGACACTAATACTTACTTTATTTTGTTTTTATTGTAGCGTAAAAGGCATTTCTACTTAATGCCTCATATTGATCTTTCTCACCTATGACAATTAAATTATCATTTTTATTTTTTCTGTAGGTGAATTGAGCCAAATTTCCCGTCCTTGAACAAGTAGCATGAAGTTTTGTAACATATTCAGATATTGACATTAAATAGGGCATAGGGCCGAAAGGATTTCCCTTATAGTCCATATCTAAACCAGCAATAATTATTTTAGTCCCATTATTTGCTAGTGTATTACAAACCTCAACAATTCCATTATCAAAAAATTGTGCTTCATCTATAGCTATAAAATTATATCCCGTTGAGTATTTTTTAATTTCTTCAGGAGATTTAACAATCGTTGCTTTTAATTTATTATCATTATGAGAAACCACACTTATATTAGAATATCGATTATCTATTAGAGGTTTAAATACTTTCACTTTCATTCCAATTGCTCTAGCTTTTTTCACTCTTTGAATTAGCTTTTCTGTTTTCCCTGAAAACATTGATCCACATATAACTTCTATGCTACCAAATTGTTGGGATGACTTTATGTTATTTTCTAAAAACATTTTGTAAATTTCAAAATAGGAGAATTATATTATTGATTAATAATAACAAATGTATTAAAAAACAATTTTCATGAAAGATTCACTACATGAAGAAATTATTTCTTTGGCTGATCAAATCTCAAAAATAAAGGTAAATTCCTCAGTGGAAGAATATTATAATTTAACTGTTGAATTATATGAAAAAGTTATTTTGTTAAAAAATAATTTAATAAATCAGAAATCGTATTTTGAAAATGAATTAGAAAATAATGATCTCCAGCTTCAGAAAAAAGAAAGTGTTTTGAAAGACGAAGACGATAAAAATAACGTTAAGCCGTTAATAGAAACAATTAAAGAAATGATTCCTGAAATGCCTGAAAATAATTTTGACCCGATGATTATGAATCATCAGACTAAAAGTATATCTTTTGAAAAAAAGGACGTAACAGATACAGTAAATAATAATATAAAAACTCCTAAATTAAACGATCATTTTGCGAAACTATTTAGAATTGATGTTAATGACCGTTCAGCTTTTATAAATAAACTTTTTGATGATAAAGCTGAAGAATATGAAATTGTAATGAAAAAAATATCCTCTATTCAAGATTTGGGGTTAATCAAAAAATTTATTTATAGTGAAATTAAGCCTCAGTACGCATCATGGAAAGATAATTTACATATTGAAAAAAGATTTTTTGAAATAATAAAAAAACAATTCAATTAATTTTAAAATGTCATTATTCGTTGTTCCAACACCTATTGGAAATTTAAAAGATATAACTTATAGAGCTGTTGAAGTTTTAAAAAACTCAGATATTATTTTGGCAGAAGATACAAGGACTAGTCATAAAATTTTAAAGCATTATTCAATAAATGTCAAGCTTGAAAGCTTTCACATGCACAATGAACATAAAAAAATTCAAAAGGTTTTGAGGCAATTAAAGGGGGGAACTACAATTTCAATAATTTCTGATGCAGGAACACCAGGTATTTCAGATCCAGGATTTTTATTGGTAAGAGAGTCCCTGGCAAACCAAATAGAAGTTTTTTGCTTGCCAGGACCTACTGCTTTAATTCCCGCTTTGATTCAAAGTGGTTTCCCCACAGATAGGTTTGTCTTTGAGGGATTTTTACCTCAAAAAAAGGGGAGACTATCAAGAATTAAAAGTTTAGCAATTGAAAAAAGAACTATCGTTATTTATGAATCTCCACACAGAATAATAAAAACATTAACTCAACTTCTTCCACATTTTGGTGAAACAAGAAAAGTCAGTGTAGTAAGAGAACTGACAAAAAAATTTGAAACTCAATTTAGAGGTAGTATTAATGAGGCAATTAATTATTTTTCTGAAAATAAGCCCAAAGGGGAGTTTGTAATTTCAATATCTGCAGAGCTACAAAATTGATTTATGGAAAAGTCTTGGAAATTATTAAAGAATTTAAATCCAGAAATTACTAAAAATCTAGCACAAGAACTGAATGTATCAAATATTATTGCAGAACTTTTAGTTAAAAGAAATATCACAAATTATTTAGAGGCTAAATTATTTTTTCGGCCTAGAATAGAAGACTTACTTGACCCGTTTTTGATGAAAGGAATGTCATCTGCCGTAAATAAAATTATAGAAACAATTGAGAGTAATAAAAAAATAATGATTTATGGGGATTATGATGTTGATGGCACTACATCTGTTGCTTTACTATACTTATATTTAACAAAACTTAATGCAGATTTAATTTATTACATACCAGACAGATACCTTGAAGGGTATGGCCTATCTAACCAAGGTATAAATAAGGCCAAAGAAGAAAAAGTTTCATTAATCATTGTAGTTGATTGTGGTATTAAAGCTAACGACCAAATTGATCTTGCAAACTCTTATAATATTGAATCTATAATATGTGATCATCATTATCCAGGAATTAACTTGCCAAAATCCTTTTCAATTTTAAATCCAAAACAATCTGACTGTAAGTATCCATATAAAGAATTATGTGGATGTGGAATTGGGTTTAAATTAATTCAAGCAATAGAGCAAAAAAAAGGAAAGGGACTAGACTCTATAATAGAGTTTTTAGATTTAGTAACTATTGCTATTTGCGCTGATGTGGTTCCTATGACGGGAGAAAATAGAGTTCTAGCGTCACTTGGTTTAAAACTTATTAATAAAGAGATCAGACCTGGACTGAAAAACTTTATCAAAAATAAAAATAATCAAATTAATGTTTCTGATTTGATTTTCAAAATAGCTCCAAGAATTAATGCCGCAGGAAGAATGAAACATGGAAAACATGCAGTAGAGTTATTGATTAGTGTAAATGAAAAGTATATTTCGACAAAATCAAGAACGATTGAACTATTGAATTCTGAAAGAAAATTATTGGATGGTAAAATAACAAAAGAAGCACTTGAGCAAATTGAAAATCTGTTGGAAACAAATAGTTATTCAACTGTTGTTTTTCGACCAGACTGACACAAAGGAGTTATTGGAATTGTTGCTTCAAGACTGATCGAGTCTTACTACAGACCTACCATTGTTTTAACAAAATCCGGAGAAAATTATACTGGATCTGTAAGATCTGTAAAAGGCTTTGATGTATATGAAACATTAACTAAATGTTCAGCCCATTTGATTCAATATGGGGGACATAAATATGCAGCAGGATTAACTCTTAACCCATCTAAATATTCAGATTTTAAAACTGCTTTTGAAAAAGAAGTTATGAGAACAATATTACCCGAACAAAGAATTAAGTCAATTAGTTATGATTTAGAAACTACTTTTAATTATTTAACAAACTCTGTTTGCAGAATTGTTGAACAAATGAAACCCTTTGGACCATTAAATATGCCTCCACTTTTTTATATAAAAAACTGTATTGATAGTGGACAAACAAAGTTGGTTGGGGCTGATAATAACCATCTAAAATTAGAAGTTAAGGATGAAACTGGAACCACTTTTTCAGGAATTGGTTTTGAAATGGGGAAATATATTTCTAAAATAAAAATGAAAATACCTTTTTCAATAATAGCTCAGGTTAGAAGTAATGAGTTTATGGGGAGATCAAAATTCCAACTAAATATTAAAGACATTTCTTTCAAATAAAATTAACATTCATATTGACCATTTCAGCTAAAATTTTTAAAAGAGTTTTTATCTGGATTTTATAAATTACTAAGAATTTCTATAAAAGTTAATTAATTGATTTGTAGATTGATCATGATTTATTTTTGACTTTGATTGAAGTTCATCTAAAACTTTATTTGCAAGAACTTTACCAAGTTCAACTCCCCATTGGTCAAAACTATTAATATTCCATAGGATCCCTTGAGTAAATATTTTATGCTCGTACATCGCTATTAATGCTCCTAAATTATATGGAGTTAGTTTTTCAATTAAGAGTGTATTACTTGGTTTATTTCCTTCAAAAGTTTTGAAAGGAATTAGTTCATTTGACACCCCCTCTGATTTTAAGTTATTTTTGTTTTTCCCAACCATTAAAGCTTCAGTTTGGGCAAAAAAGTTTGAAATTAACTTGTTTTGGTGATCAATTTCATCATATAAGGAGTTTTTAAATCCTATAAAATCAGTAGGAATAAGCTTTGTTCCTTGATGTATTAATTGAAAAAATGCATGTTGAGCATTTGTGCCTGTAGCCCCCCAAATCAAAGTGCCAGTTTGATAATCTACTGGTTTTCCATTTCTGTCAATGTGTTTACCATTACTTTCCATAGATGCTTGTTGGAGATAGGAAGGAAAACTTTTTAGATATTCACTGTAAGGAATTATGGCTTCACTTTCAGCTTGATAAAAATTATTATACCAAATACTAATTAAGCTAAGAATTACAGGAATATTATTATCAAGAGGACTATTTCTGAAATGTGAGTCCATTTCTCCTGCACCTATAAGAAGATCTTCAAAGTTCTTATATCCAATTGCAAGACTAGAAATTAATCCTACAGAGCTCCACAAAGAAAATCTTCCACCTACCCAGTCTTTCATTGGAAAAATATTTTCTTTGTGTATTCCAAACTCTAAAGCCTTACTAATATTTGTTGAAACAGCGACAAAATGTTTTGGAATTGATTCTTCAGAGCTATTTTCCAGAAACCATTTTTTAATTCTTTTGGCATTAGAAATTGTTTCTTGGGTTGTAAAAGTTTTTGAAACAATTATAAAAAGAGTAGTTTCAGCTGGACAATCTTTAATTACTTCTCTCACATGATCACCATCAATGTTTGAAATAAATAAAGTTTTTAGATGATTTTTATAAAAAGTAAGAGCTTCAGTAACCATTAATGGACCTAGATCAGAACCTCCAATTCCAACATTAACTATATGAGTAATTGGTTTTCCACTGAATCCTTTCCATTCTCCTGAAATAATTTTTTTAGAGAAGTTTTTAATTTTAGTTCTCACATTTTCAATTTCAGGCATTATATCCTTGCCATCAATAAAAATTGGGTTATCTGAAAAATTTCTTAGAGCAGTATGTAAAACAGATCTATTTTCAGTACTATTAATTTTTTCTCCATTGAAGTATTTTTTAATAGCAATTGAAAGATCAGCTTCTTTTGCAAGTTCTTTTAAAAAAGACATGCCCTTTTCATCAATTCTATTTTTGGAGTAATCAAGAAAAAACCCTTTCCATGAACAACTCATTTCCAAGGCACGTTTAGGATTTTTTTTAAAATATTCTTTAATCTGAATATTTTTTATTTTGTTGAAATGGATCTCTAATTTTTTCCATGCCTCTAATTTTTTTGGATTTTTATTCACTAGAATCTTTGATTTGATTTTCATCGTTATTGTTAACTATTTTTTTTAAAAATTCTGGCTCGAATGGAACACAGTCTATGGCTGTTTTTACAGGGGCCATATAAGATAGGTATTGTTTTTTTAATTTACTAGAAATGGGTTTGGCTTGGGGAAGTTTTTGCTTGAAAGGGTCAACCTGTTTTCCATTTTTCCAAAATCTGTAACATACATGAGGGCCAGATGTGTTACCTGTCATTCCTACCCACCCTATTACATCTCCCTGATTTACATTCTGTCCTTTCAGAACTTTTCTTTTTTTCATATGCAAATACTGTGTTGAGTATGTATTATTATGTTTTATCGTAACATAGTTCCCGTTACCTCTAGTGTAAGAAGCTTTAATTACTTTTCCAGAAGCAGTAGCCATTATTGGAGTTCCAACGCTTGCTGCAAAATCAGTTCCTTTGTGGGGACGAATTCTGTTTCCATAATACGCTATTCTTCGCCTAAGATTATACCTAGATGAAATTCTGCTAAATTTAACAGGTGCTTTTAAAAATGCACGCCTTAAGTTTTTAGCATTTTCATCAAAATAATCAACAATCCCCTTTTCATTATCTGATTCAAATTCAAAAGCATATAAGCCTTTACCATTATGTTCAAAATAGGCAGCTTTTATTTCAACTATTCCCAATGAAATAGAATCATCTACAAATCTCTCTGTGTAAATGACCTTAAATCTATCTCCTTTTTTAAGTCTAAAAAAATCAATAGTCCAGGCATAAACATCAGACAAATAATATGTCAATTGATCATTAAGACCACTTTGTATCATGGTTTCGTATAGAGAACTATTAATAACTCCAGACCCTTGAAGAGTCACAATTTTTACTGGCTTTTTTATGGTTTCGCCAAAAACACTGTCTCTTAATTGAATTTTCCAATATGTTGCTATATCTGTCTCATAAATTATAGCAAAAGGAGAAGCAATAGAATCATTATTAAAAAGAAGCTTGTAGGGCTTTCCAACTACTAGTTTTCGAGTATTAACCTGATTTTTTGTTTTCATTAAAATTTTATAAACTTCAGGATAGTCAATTAAATTATCTTCTAAAATAGAACTAAAAGTATCTCCTTTTTTAATTTTTTTATCAACCACAATAAACTTATTCAAATCATAACCAAAGCGAATATTTGGCTTGTACTTAACTTTTTTGGGTGTATCATTATTATCAATTTCTTTGGGAGATTCACATCTAAGAAATATGAAACCAAAGTTTAATATGAAAATTAATTTAATAAATTTCAAAAATATTTTTTTTTAAAGTTCTTAAAAATGGATATAAAAACTCAGAAGTTATTCTTAAAGTTATTAAATGTTTGTCAATTAACTTTAATTTTAAATGGGTGTTTATTATTTTTAAAGTTTTCTAGATCACAATCTAAAGAACCAATTGCAATATCAGCTTTTATTTTTATTGGAATTCTATTTTCATCGTTCGACACCCATAGTGTAATACTTTCATTTTCTTTAAAAACTCTACCTTTTTGAACTAAAGGGATTAGCTTTAAGCATTCAACCCTACCAAATTTAGTATCCAGAGTTTCTAACCCCATAAATTTTAGATTAAAATCATAATTTTCTTCATCAAAAAAAATATTAACATTAAAACTTTCACCATAGTTTATATTATTCGGAAAATAATTTCTTAGATAGTAAAAAGTTGAAATTAAGTCTTGCGTATCATTTTTAATTTTATGAGAACTTTGAATATTATTTTTTTTATCATCAACAAAAGCTAAGTTTTTTTTTGATTCAAAATCAATAACTTTATTTTTTGTGTATCCTCCCTCATAAATATCTCTAATAAACTTTAAGGGCCTAACTTTTTGACCCTTAAAAAAACTTTCATAAGTATCCTCTAATTTAAAAAAAAATCTTAGGAAACCTGTTGTTCTAGCATACGCTATCGCATGCAAAACATCAATTTTATTTAGTTTTTCTCTTTTCAGCGATAGTGTTGCATAGCTAGCATTAAAAATCCCGTAATGAATTCTATATTGGAGCCATTCACCAGATTTAAATGAAGAGATAGGAATAGAATCTTTTTTTTCTTGAGCAATTATTTTTGGAGAATTGAAATAAAAACTAAAAAGAAAACAGAATATAATAAACCTTTTGAGAATCAAATTTTTAATATTTTTATGCTAAAATTATTAATAAATATAAAGACATTGAATTATATTTTTTAATCTAAATGTATTTGTTTGTATAATTTTGTAGCCTTTGATATCCCTACAGCCTCGGTAAGTTCTTTTTTTGATGCCATTTTAATATTATTAAAGGATTTAAATTTTTTTATGAGTTTTATTTGAGTTTTAACACCAATACCATTTATCTTATCAAGATTGGAACTTAATGCACTTTTACTCCTTTTATTTCTATGAAGTTTTATACCAAACCTATGGGCTTCATTTCTCAACTGCTGTATAATTTTTAAAGTTTCAGATTTTTTATCTAGATAAAGAGGGATACTATCTCCTGGATAAAAAATCTCTTCTAGCCTTTTGGCTATACCAATAACAGCAACTTGACCTCTTAAACTGAGCCTATCAATGCTTTTTAGAGCTGAGGTTAGTTGACCTTTGCCTCCATCAACAATTATTAATTGAGGCAAAGGTGATTTTTCAAGAATTAATCTATTATAACGCCTGTAAACAACTTCCTCCATTGAAGCAAAATCATCAGGTCCTGAAACAGTCTTAATGTTATAATGCCTGTATTCTTTTTTTGCAGGTTTACAATTTTTAAAAACAACACAAGCTGCAACAGGGTCATTTCCTTGTAAATTTGAATTATCAAAACATTCAATGTGGTAAGGTATTTTTTTTAATCTAAGATCTGTTTTCATTTGAAACAACAGTCTATCAATATGTCTTTCAGGGTCTAGAATTTTAATTTGTTTAAACCTTTCCATCCTGAATGATTTAGCATTTCTTAAGGAAAGATCTACAAGTTTTTTCTTGTCCCCAACTTTAGGAATAAGACATTTAATTTTTGATCCTAAGTTGAGGTTAAAAGGGATAATTATATTATTTGATTTTGAATTAAATCTTTGCCTTAGCTCTACAATAGAAACTCTCAAAATTTCTTGATCAGATTCATTCAAGTTTTTTTTTATTTCAATTGTATAAGAACTAATTATTGCTCCAAAAGAAATTTGCATAAAATTCACATATGAAAAAGCATCATCTGAAAATATTGAAAAAACATCTACATCAGATATTCTTGGGTTTACAATTGTAGATTTAACTTGATAGTTGTATAGTATTTCAAGTTTTTCTTTTATTTTTTGTGCTTTTTCAAACTCGGTTAAAATAGACAGTCTTTCCATTTCAGTTCTAAATCCTTCGATAGAGGATTTAAAATTTCCCTTAATCATTAATTTTATGTCATGCAAATACTTTTCTGTTTCTTGAACAGTAATTTTTTCACCTTCTTTTTTTAATAAGTGAATCAATTCATGATTTAAAAAAGGATATACATTTTTAATTAGTTTGATTAAAAATTTTACACTTTTAACATTTGTAAATGGCCCAAAATACTCTCCTTTATTTTTTTCAATTTTTCTAGTGTAAAAAATTTTTGGAATAGGTTTTTTTTGAATACAAATCCAGGGATATGTTTTGTCATCTTTTAAAAGAACATTAAATTTTGGTTTAAATTTTTTAATTAAATTATTTTCTAATAATAATGCATCCATTTCAGTTTCTACAACAATATTTTCGACTTTAACAATCTGTTTTACAAGGAGTTTTGTTCTAAAGTGAGTGTGATTTTTATTGAAATACGAGTTTACTCTTTTTTTTAAGTTTATTGCCTTTCCTATGTAAATAATAATATCTTCTGAATTATAAAACTTGTAGATACCAGGGTTTTCTGGTAAAGTTTTTATTTGTAATTCTAGTTTTGAGATGCTCATCAAGCTAAATTAATTCTTTTCTTTATTTAAAGTTATTATTTGTAAATCAATAAACTATTAAATTTGGAAAAGGTAATTATGAAAAAAACTAAAAATCAAATACGAAAGATATTTCAAGAAAAGAGAGATGATTTATCTGAAAGTAAAATAAAAGATATAAGCATATCTATTTCAAATAAATGCTTAGATATTCCAATTTGGGATTTGGAGAATTTCCACATTTATTTAAGTATTCCCAATAAAAAGGAAATAGATACATCTCCTCTCTTATCTGTTATAATGGGTAAAGACAAACAACCAATAGTCCCAAGAATTAAAAACTTTAATAGTCTTGAGCATATCTTGTTAAATGATCAGACAATTTTGAAATATAATTTAATTGGAATTCCAGAGCCTCAAAATGGAATTATTGTTTCTCCAAATATAATTGATGTAGTATTTGTTCCTTTATATGCTTTTGATTTAAAAGGAAATAGAGTAGGGTATGGAGGTGGTTATTATGATAAGTTTTTAAAACAGTGTAAAGAAAATACGATTAAAATTGGACTTTCAATTTTTGAACCAGTAAGTTTAATAAAAAATATTTCACCTTTAGATGTTAAGTTGGATTATGGGGTAACTGCAGATTCAATTTTTTCATTTTGATTAAATATTTTTTTGTTAAAAAAGATTAAAATAGCAACACCAATAGAAATTGAGGTGTCAGCAATATTGAAAATATATTGAAAAAAAAGATAGTCTTGCCCCCCTATAATTGGAATCCAAGTTGGCCAAGTCCACTCAAACAGGGGAAATTGAATCATATCGACTACACTTCCAAAAAAAATTGGAGCATATCCTTGATCAGGAAAAAAAGTAGCTACTTGTCCATAACTATCACTAAAAATTAAACCATAAAAAACGGAATCAATTATGTTACCTAGAGCACCTGCAAAAATTAAACATAATGCCCAGCGTAAATAAACAGAAGTTTTTATTTTATACAAACTCTGAAGCCAATATCCAATACCAACAATTGCTATCAGTCTAAAAAAGGTGAGAAGTAGTTTTGATGTTTTCTCTGGAAGAAAAGGAATAATATCATTTAATTTGGCACCCATTGCCATTCCCTTATTTTCAACAAAAAGAAGCTTGAAAAAGCCCCAATCAATAATTGCTTCATTACTGTAAATAGTGATTGGATAATTAAGTTTAATATAGATTTTTGAAACCTGATCTATTACTAGAATCACGCAAATTATCAAAATACCACTTAAAAGAGATTTGTTTTTAAAAAAAGTATTTTTCATTATAGGTAATAAAAATATAAATTTAAAAAACAATACAACGTATTTTTCCCGATACAGATGAAATATTTACAACTTTTGTTGAGTTTGTTTTTATACAATTTGAATTTTCATTTTGATTTGTTATGACTTCGACTTTTGAATTAATTAAAGTAATATGGGCAGATAAAGTTTGAATTATTGCTGAATTACTCCAATCAGTTAAATATATTTCACCTAAAGATTGATAAAGTTTGAAAGTCGAGAAACTTCCGGAAACATTTGTTGTTGAATTATTTACATTTAATATAACAGATAAATTTTTTGGGATTAATAATATTAGTGAGGTTGAATAATTTTTATGTATACTTAGTTTATCATTGATGACAAAAGAGGTTGGAGTAGTTTTTTCCTTTATATAAAGAGTATCATTTTGAATATTTGAGACCAGTAATGATTTATTTTTATATTCACCTCTGCCTGAATATTCAAGATCTAAAAAATGAGAATGAGAATCAGAATTAGAAATTATAATTGAACTTACTAATGGAAGGTCTAAATCTAAAATTTTAATCTTTGAAGAATCAAATCTCTCATTGTATTTAGATTGACTAGCAAGGCTAAAAGAAATAAACAGTATGAGAGGGACTAAAGGATTTATTTTTGCATATTTTTAGCTTCAATACTTAAAGTCGCATGAGGTACAAGTATTAATCTTTTCTTGTTAATAAGCTTACCTGTAACACGACACACCCCATATGTTTTATTACTTATTCTTACCAGGGCATTTTTTAAGTCACGAACAAATTTTTCTTGTCTCAATGCAAGTTGAGTGTTGGCCTCCTTTGACATAGTTTTAGATCCTTCTTCAAATGCTTTAAAAGTTGGTGAAGTGTCTTCGGTCCCATTATTGCCATCATTCATATAAGAACTTTTAAGCAAATTCAAATCTGAATTTGCCTTGATTATTTTTTCTTCGATTAACTTTTTAAATTTTTCTAACTCTTTATCGCTATATCTATTTGTTGTTTCCATTATGTAATTTTTTTTATTAAAACAGAAATTTTTATTTTATCGAATTCTAGTTCAATTCCATCCTGAGTTTGATTAATCAAACTTATAGATTCTGCAAGAGTCTCATTTTTTATGTATTGTTTAAAATTTGAAATAGCTTTATTTAAAGTTGAATTATTACTTATAAAAATCTGAATTTTATCAGTAACATCCAAACCTAAATCTTTTCGATAATTTTGAACTCTATTAACAAACTCTCTTGCAATTCCTTCTCTTATGAGTTCTTCGTCAAGACTAACATCAAGTGCAACTGTCACTCCACTTCCATTTGCGACCAGCCAACCTTCAATATCTTTTGAACTGATTTCTACATCATTTGCGACTAATTTAATATTTTTTTCATTAAATTTTATAAGAATCTCACCATTTTGCTCTAATTCATTAATTTCGTCAGAATTCATTAGATCAATGGATTTAGCAATTGACTTAATATCCTTTCCATATCGAGGACCTAATACTTTAAAATTGGGCTTAATTGTTTTGACTAAAATCCCACTACTATTATCAATTATTTTTAACTCTTTTATGTTTATTTCTGATTTTAATTGATTTTCAATTGAAATCAATTCTTGACGTTCATACTCAGAATTAACAGGTATCATTATTGTCTTAAGTGGTTGACGAACTTTTATTTGTTCCTTCTTTCTTAGAGAGAGTGCAAGTGATGTTATCACTCTTGCTTTATTGACTTTGTTTTGAAGTTTTGGAAAAATCATTGATTTATCAGAAGAGGGAAAATCTGTTAAATGAACTGAAATTAATCCGGCATTCATTTTTGTCAAATCTCTAAATAAATGATCCATGTAAAAAGGAGCTATGGGTGCAGCAAGTTTAGTAACTGTTAATAAGCATTCATACAATGTTTGATAAGCTGCTACTTTATCCTTACCAAAGGATCCTTTCCAAAACCTTCTTCTGTTCAAGCGAACATACCAATTACTCAACTTTTCTTGAACGAAGTCTGAAATAGATCTACAAACTTTTGTTGGTTCAAAGTCTTCATAGTATTTCTCCACTTCAAGTATTAAACTATTTAGTTCAGATAAAATCCAGCTGTCAAGTTCTTGCCTATTACTTATTTCAATTTTTTCTACATCTGGAACAAAGCCATCTATGTTTGCATATAGACTGAAGAAGGAATATGTATTATATAGTGTCCCAAAGAACTTACGTTGAACCTCAATTATTCCATCAAGATTAAATTTTAAATTATCCCAGGGGTTAGCATTAGAAATCATATACCATCTGGTTGCATCAGGACCAAATTTATTTAAAGTATCAAATGGATCTATTGCATTACCTAATCTTTTAGACATTTTATGACCTTCTTTATCTAAAACTAATCCATTTGAAATAACATTTTTATATACAATTTTATTGGAAATGAGTGTTCCGATTGCATGTAAAGTATAAAACCAGCCCCTAGTTTGGTCTACTCCCTCAGCAATAAAATCTGCAGGAAATGCTCCTCCATTTTCAATTTTATTTTTATTCTCAAATGGATAGTGCCATTGAGCATATGGCATTGATCCGGAATCAAACCAAACATCAATCAAATCACTTTCACGAAATAAAGGCTTTGTTCCATCTTTATTAGTTAAGACTATAGAATCAACTATATTTTTATGTAAATCAACTTTATCATAGTTTTCATTTGACATATTTCCTTTTTGAAAACCTTTAAAAGGATTTGTTTTTGTAAAACCATATTGTATAGATCTATTAATTTCATCAACTAATTCTTCAACAGATCCAATAACTTTTATTTCAGATTTATCTTGAGAACACCATACGGGTAGAGGAATCCCCCAAAAACGAGAACGTGAAAGATTCCAATCATTTGCATTTGCTAACCAATTACCAAAACGACCTTCTCCGGTTGATTGAGGCTTCCAATTGATATTCTTATTTAGATTAACCATCTTATTTTTAACAGTACTAACTTTAATAAACCATGAATCTAGCGGATAATATAATATAGGTTTATCCGTTCTCCAGCAATTTGGATAGGAGTGTTTATATTTTTCAACTTTAAAAGCAAGATTTTCTTTTTTAAGATGAATTGCAATCTCTACATCAACAGAATGTTCAGGAAGATTATCTTTTGAATAATATTCATTTTTTACATATTTTCCATTCAGGGAGTTGAGCTCCTTTCTGAATTTGCCCTGTAAATCAACTAATGGGACTAAGTTTTTGTTTTCATCAAGCACTAACATTGCCGGTACTTCAGGAACAGACTCTTTCGCAACTTTGGCATCGTCTGCTCCAAATGTTGGAGCGGTATGGACAATACCAGTTCCATCATCAGTTGTTACAAAATCTCCACCTATTACGCGGAATGCATTTTCTGGGTTATTATATGGTAAAGGAGATTCCTTCCATAGTTGTTCGTATCTTATATTAATTAAATCTTTTCCGATACATTTATTTTCAATCCAAAATGGTATCTTTTTATCTTCTGAATTATATTTATCTAGATCAGAATTATTACCTACAAGCATGTACTTATTACCAAATTGTTTTTCGATAAGCTTCGTTGCAATTATAACTCTAATAGGTAGAAAAGTATACTGATTAAATGTTTTAATAATTGAGTATTCAATTTTTGAACCTACTGTTAAAGCTGTATTTGAAGGAAGTGTCCAAGGAGTAGTGGTCCAAGCCAAAATGTGAAGATCTTCGTTTGATTTAATTGTCAAAGGAAGACTTGATTTTATAGTTTTGAACATTGCAGTCACACTGGTGTCAGTAACGTCTTTGTATGTTCCCGGTTGATTTAATTCATGAGAACTAATTCCTGTTCCGGCTTTAGGTGAATAAGGTTGTATGCTGTAGCCCTTGTATAAATTACCTTTTTTATGAATTTGTTTGATTAGCCACCAAACACTTTCCATGTATTTTGGTTTAAAGGTTATGTAGGGATCATTCATGTCTACCCAATACCCCATTTTCAGCGTGAGTTCATTCCATAAGTCAGTATAACGCATAACAGCTTTTTTACAGGCTTTGTTATAGTCTTCGATACTAATACTTTTTCCAATTGAATCTTTTGTAATACCTAACTCCTTTTCGACACCCAATTCCACTGGAAGTCCATGGGTATCCCATCCAGCTTTCCTTTCAACTAAATATCCTTTCTGTGTTTTATACCGACAGAAAATATCCTTAATTGACCTCGCCATAACATGATGAATCCCCGGCTTGCCATTTGCAGAAGGTGGACCTTCATAAAAAACAAAAGGGTCATGACCTCTTCTAATTTCTAGACTTTTATTAAAAACAGACTCTTTCTCCCAAAACTCTAAAATATATTTGGAAATTGAAGGAAGATCAAGTTTTTTATACTCATTGAAAGCCATTAAAAGCTAAATTTATTAAGTAGCGAAAGTAATCAATTTTAAAAAAAAAAAATAGACTAATAAAAGATAAAAAACAACTTAAAAGTCTACACTTATACCTAATTGAAGGCTCCTTCCTGGCTGAGATATACCAGAAGCAAAGGTTCTGTAATGTGAATCAAATATATTTTTCAGTCCACATTTTATTTTTACTTTCTCATTAACCTTATAGCTGGATAAAATTGAAAAGGTTTCCCAAGCTGGAGTTCCTGCATATATTCCATCACCAATTTGAGGAGTTTCATCCAAACCATCTTCTCCGCCATAGCTATAATCGTTTGGATTTTTGGCATTACTAAAGTTCCATTCTAACTGAGCATTAATTTTCGATGTAGTGTAATAAATTCCATATCTGCCGAAAAGAGGAGGAATTGAAGGTAATGGCCCATTTTTAAAACTTTTATTTCCACGAGTATAAGTTAAACTCGCTTTAGTGTAAAAGTTTTCTGAGAATTTAATTAAACTTTCAAATGAACCACCATAAATATATCTATTTCCAAGGTTTTTGTTGGCTAAAGTTGGTAACTCCTCGCCATCATAAATTATTGTGTCAGGATTGTTAGTACTGGTATCTGCATAAATTGCATATTCAGAACGTACAATATGTCTGGAAATCAAGGATCCAAAACCTCTAATTGAAAATTTATTTAGACCATTTTTAGATTCAAAAGTTAGACCTAAGTCTAGATTGTAGGCATACTCTGGTTTGAGAAAAGGATTTGGAACAATTAGTGACCCTCCACTCTCTCTAATTTTCCCAATATCATCAATATTTGGATTTCGGAATCCACTAGATAATAAAATATTTAATTGTAGTTTTTTTAAAGGGTTATAAATTAATCCCAGGGTATTAGTTAAAGCCCAATTATTAATCGAAACTCTTGACAATAAAGAATTGACAAGTGCCTGCTCGTTCCAAGAACCTCCCAAATCAGTATAAGTAAGTCTAGACCCTAGATTTAAAGACATTACTTCATTCAATTCCCAAATGAAGTTTACGTAAGCAGCACCACTATTATAATAACTACCATCACTTGGATATCTTGTAGGAATTAATAATATAGTTCCAAGAGAAATTATTTCACTATTAACAATATTTATAGATCTAGAGTATGCTTTTGAGCTTATAATATTATTGACAACTTCTAAGCCATATGATGCTTTAAGATTATTGTAAGGAACTGCGTTAAAGTCCGCATTAAAGCTCATAACAGAAACTTCTTCAAACTGATAATTTCTATTAAAACTATCAAACCTTCTATCTACTCTCGATTCATCAATGTTTTGATAAGCAAGTGTCAATGTTCCTTTTTTTAACCATGGAATACCTTTATAAAATTCATATTTAGGTGAGAATAAAAATCTTTTTTGAGGACCATAGTTCCACTCAGCATATCTTAATGACCCATTTCTTACTTCACTTAGCTTGTCATATCTATCTATATCTGAAGAATTTGAGAATTGTATATTTACTGACAGGTAATTTTGATTATTTAGTTTAAATCGAAATTTTTGAAATATATCAAACTGATTATAACCAGTATTTTTTTGAATTAATGGATTAGAGTTGATAGATGGAGTTTCTTTGTAAAAAGAATTTGTGTTTTCAGAATAAAAATTTGTAACACCCCAGTTATCATAACCATGAGAGTTTTTACCTCCCATTCGAATATCTCCAAAATTAGAGAAACTAATACTAGTTATTGATCCCCATTTTTCAAAACTCCAATTAGATGTAATATTATTAACACTAGACAGATTGCCAGAATTAAAATCTGAATGAAATTCATTTTTGTTTAAAATATCACTATTTATATCAGGATTTTTAGTGTAATAATGAATAACACCACCTAAAGCATCAGATCCATAGCCAACAGAAGAAGATCCGTAAATTACTTCAACTCTTTCTAAATTATGTGGAGCTATAGTTATTGCATTTTGAAGATGTCCTGAACGGTATATTGCATTATTCATTCTTACACCATCAATCACTAACAAGACTCTATTAGCTTCAAAACCTCTTATAACTGGACTTCCACCACCACCCTGTGATTTTTGTAATCGTAGGCCAGGAGTTAACTCTAAAACATCAGCTCCAGTCTGAATAATGTTTTGTCTTATTGTATTAGAACTTATAACATTAACTTTTTCAGCAATTTTATTTTTATTTGTTTTTGACCTTGCTACGGAAAGAATTAGGCCCTCTAAATTTTGAATATTTGGCTCTAGTTGAATCAAAAAAGACTTTTTTGTATCTGACAGTTTTGTGCTTAATGTTTTGTAACCATTTATCTGAAATATAATAATTTTGGATAAGTCAAAGTCTGTAATGTCTGCTGTACCCTCATTATCGGTTATTATACTTTGAGTTTTATCAATTGAAAAGATTGCGACATTTTCTATTCTTTCTCCAGTATTTTGATCTTCAACCATTACAGACTGAGCAAAAGAATTTAACATACTAAAAAAAAGGAAGAAAAAGTAAATTATTTTTTTTTCACTTAAAAACTTCATGAAGAACAGATAATGATTTTGGTGTTTTAAAACTTTGTAAATGTAAACGATAATAGCAAATGATTCCATCTAACAAACTATTTCGAGTATTAGTATTCCACTTTAACATATAAATTTGATCAAAAGTCATGCCTAAAATATCTTTAAAGCTTTTAGTATTTTCAATAGAAAGTATATGTTTTGATTTATTTTGCCTGGTAAAACAGCCGGAAGTTAAATCAAAATATAGATAATTAATATTTGATTTATTTGGATAAAAACCAATGTACTTTGTCAATTCAATTAAGAATTTAATATGAAAGTTAGGAGTTGGATCATTATTTTCCAACCATAAAATGGTTGTTTCAAGAAAACTATAAAGGTTTTCATTCTCCCCCCCGTCTTCTTTTAAAACACTTTTTAAAACTTCAGAAAGAAATAGAATAACGCTGGTTTTTATAATTGATGTATGAATAGAATTTATTGGGGCATAGACATTTGCCTCCTTAATATAGTTGAGTCCTTCCTTTTTTCTGTGATTGGAAACAATATTTATCAAGTTGAATGGTTGAAAAAGCCCCTTACTAGAATTACTCTTTTTTGCTTTTAAAATACCATTCAAAAAATAGCTTTTGAGACCGTCACTTTTGGTGTAGCAATTAACTATTAAACTTGAATCTCCATATTTGAGAACCCAAATAACTATTGCAGAAGTTTTAATCAAAATTTGAAAATTATACTACTCCTTGAGCTAACATAGCATCTGCAACTTTAACAAAACCTGCTATATTAGCTCCTTTTACATAATTAATGTTTTTTTTATCGGCTCCAAACTCTAGGCATGAATTGTGAATGTCATTCATTATTCCTTTTAGCTTAGAGTCTACTTCTTCTCTTGTCCAATTATAGCGTAGAGAATTTTGAGCCATCTCAAGTCCTGATACTGCAACACCTCCAGCATTTGATGCCTTTCCTGGAGCAAATAAAACATCACTTTCTTTAAAAAATCGAATTGCTTCAGGTGTAACGGGCATATTAGCTCCTTCACATACACACAAACAAGCGTTTTCTTTTAATTTTTTAGCATCAGCTAAATTTAATTCGTTTTGTGTAGCACAAGGAAGAGCGATGGAACATTTAATGCCCCATGGTTTTTGATTGGAATAAAAAACTGCTTTTGGATATTTTTTCACATATTCACTAATCCTTTCTCTTTTAACATTTTTAATATACATTATATGATCTAATTTTTCTGTGTTAAGACCGTCCTTATCAAAGATATAACCAGAAGAATCAGAGAGAGTGAGAACTTTAGCACCCAAATTAATACATTTCTCTGCAGCATATTGGGCAACATTTCCTGATCCTGAAATAACAATTGACTTGCCTTCAATTGATTCATTGATATGATTTAACATTTGGCTTGTAAAATACACAACTCCATAACCCGTTGCCTCTGGTCTTATAAGCGAGCCTCCCCAGGAAACTCCTTTTCCCGTTAAAACTCCTGAAAACTCATTTCTTAATTTCTTGTATTGCCCAAATAGATACCCTATTTCACGTCCTCCAACACCAATATCACCAGCAGGAACATCATTATTAGGCCCGATATGTCTAAACAATTCAGACATAAAACTTTGACAAAATCTCATAATTTCAGTATCTGATCGTCCTTTAGGGTTAAAATCTGCCCCTCCTTTTCCACCTCCCATAGGTAAAGTTGTTAAACTGTTCTTGAAAATTTGTTCAAAAGCTAAAAATTTTAATATACTTAAATTTACGCTTGGATGGAATCTTAGCCCCCCTTTGTAGGGACCAATAGCTGAATTCATTTGAACCCTATAACCTCTGTTTACTTGAATTTCTTCATTATCATCAACCCATGCAACCCTAAAAGAAATCACTCTTTCAGGCTCAGCCATTCTGAGTAAAACATTTTGACCGTAATATATGTCTTTGGTCACTATATAAGGAATAACAGTTTCAGCAACTTCTGTGACAGCCTGCATAAATTCTGGCTCATTTTTATTTCTTTCGTTTACTTCAGTTAAGAACTGATTAATAATTTTTTCCATGTCTCTTATTTGTCATTTAAATTTATGATTTTTAATCATTATTTGAAAAGTATTGATATAATATCCTCGATTTTTTCTATAAATGTTATTTTGATTTTAGAATTATTACTGTCAACTTTATTGAATTTAGAAATTAATATGGATTTAAAACCTAATTTAGCAGCTTCTTTAATTCTAGTATTTATTTTTGATACAGCCCTTAGCTCACCAGACAAGCCTACTTCTGCAGCAAGACAAATATTTTTATCTATCGAAATTTCAAAATAGCTCGAAAGAATGGAGGCTACAACAGCTAAATCAAGTGCAGGATCATTTACAGAAATTCCTCCTGTAAAATTTATAAAAACATCTTTTGCACCTAATGAAAAACCAGCTCTTTTTTCTAATACAGCGAGTAACATATTTAAACGTTTTGCATTGAACCCTGTACTGCTTCGTTGTGGAGTACCGTATACTGCTGAGCTAACAAGTGCTTGAACTTCAAGTAATAAAGGTCTTATCCCTTCAACTGTTACTCCAATTGCTTGACCACTTAAATTAGTTTCATTAACATTCATAAGAAAAGCACTTGGATTAGAAACTGGATTTATACCATTTGAGTTCATTTCGTAAATACCAATCTCGTCAGTTGCTCCAAATCTATTTTTTTGAGCTCGCAATATTCTGTAGATATGATTTCTATCCCCTTCAAAACTTAAAACAGTATCAACCATGTGTTCTAAAATCTTAGGGCCAGCAATTTGCCCATCTTTTGTTATGTGGCCAACCAATATAACAGGGATATTAGTTTCTTTTGCAAACTCAATTAGTTCATTAGTTGTTTGCTTAATTTGTGACACAGTTCCAGCTGAACCATCAATTAAATCACTTTGAAGAGTTTGGATAGAATCAATTATTACTAACCTAGGATTTAATTTATTTATTTCATAAAAAATATTTTTTAGACTAGTTTCGCTTAAAATATAACTGTTATCCTCTAAAAGACCCATTCTTGTTGCCCGAATTTTAATTTGTTTTTGACTTTCTTCTCCCGAAACATAGAGGGTTTTAAAAGGAAGGCCTGTTGCAGTTTGAAGAAGAAGTGTCGATTTTCCTACTCCGGGTTCTCCCCCAATTAATATTAAAGATCCAGGAACTATTCCTCCACCAAGTACTCGATTAATTTCTTTGTCGAATGTTAAAATTCTGGATTCATCTTCAATATCAATTTTTTTTAGCTGTATTGATTTATTTGATTTTTTATGATTTGATTTTACATTCCATTCTTTCTCTTTTTTCGTATTAATAACCTCTTCTTCTAGAGTGTTCCATTCTTTACATGAGTTACATTGACCTTGCCATTTGGAATGTTGGGCCCCACAATTATTGCAAAAAAAAGAAGTTTTTATTAGCATACAGTTTAAAGATACTGTTTTCTATTAACCATAGGTAGAGCGATTAAAGAGATTATTCCAGATAGTATAATTAGTAAAGTTTGAGAGGTCCACATTATCCATCCAAATGCCAAACCAATTTCGGTATTGATTTCATAAGCATTTAGAACTAAAGCTATGCTTAATGGAAAAATTCCAATCCCACCGTTTGTTGTCGCTATGGATAATCCCCCAACAACAAATACAGGGATTATCATTTGAATAGTGAGATTAAAAGTACCTGGAATAGACCATTTAATAACATAAAACATTAACAAATACATGATCCAAATGAAAATAGTATGTAGAATAAAAGGGAACTTATTTTTCATGCTTTTTATTGATATCATTCCCTCCCACAATCCGTTAAAAAATAATTTAATTTTTGAAGAGTAGATACTTTTTGAGTTTTTAACATAAATAAAAACAAGAACAAATAAAAAAATAATTGATACACCAAAAAACATCAATTGAAAAAAATTAATATTTAGTCCAAGGATAAAATTTGATACCGTATTGAATTGCAGGAAAAGAGCAATTAAAATTATTATAAATAACATTATGGCATCCACAATTCTTTCAGTAACAATTGATCCAAATGCTTTTTCAAAAGGGATATCTTCGTAGGTAGAAATAAAACTTGCTCTAATTACCTCACCTGATCTGGGAACTCCCATGTTAGCTAAATAAGCAATTAAAACACATAAAAAAGAATTCATTAGTCTAGGGTGATATCCCATTGGTGAAAGTAAAAATCTCCAGCGGTAGGCCCTTGAAAAATGACTTGAGATTGCAAAAAATAATCCTAAAAAAACATACCTTAAATCTGCCGTTTTAACAGATTGAATTATTATTTTTCTCTCATCAGGAGTTGTTATACTAATTGATAAATAAATAAAAAATGCACCCAAAGAAATAGGTAAAACATATTTAAGAAAAGTTTTAATATTCATTGAGTAGTAAATTATCTATCAGTCGTGTTTTTCCAATTCTTGCGGCAATAAAAGCTCTCGTTTTTTGATCAGATTTTTCTTTAGCTTTTAATAAGTTGTTTTCAAATCTTATGTCAAAGTAGTCTAGTTTAAGCCAAGTATTATTTAAAAAGTTTTCTTCGATTATTTTTGTAATCCTTAAAGAGTTTTCCCTTTTCCATAGAGATTTGGCTAATTTTAATTGTTCAATTAGAAAGATTGCATTTTTAAGCTCTTTTGTGTTTAAAAGTTTATTTCTTGAGCTTAAAGCAAGTCCCTGACTATCTCTATATGTAGAGCATCCAACTATTGAGGTAGAAATTTTTTTTTGATTTACTAGAGATTTGATAATTAATAATTGTTGAAAATCTTTTTCCCCAAAATAAGCTTTTGTTGGAGAGAAATTATTTAATAATTTCTCAACAATAGTTGCTACACCTTGAAAATGACCATTTCTAAATTTACCCTCCATTATTTTTTCAAGAATACCAAATTCGTATCTGTAAGTTTTCATTTTTGAGTCATATAAATCATTTGATTTTGGTGCATAAATCATTGATTTAGGAGAAGCTTTTTTAATCATTTGAATATCGAGATTCAAGTTTTGTGGATATGATTTAATTTCCTCAGGGTTTTCGAACTGAGTGGGGTTAACAAAAATAGTAACTATAACTTGTTCATTTTCGATAGTAGCTCTCTCTATTAAAGAAATATGCCCTTCGTGTAAAGCACCCATTGTCGGTACTAAACCTATAGTTTTATTTTTGTTTAAACAAGAATTCAATACCGAATATTGACTAAAAAAATTCATTTTAGGAAAATATTATCGACGCAAAGTAGTAATATTTTAATTCATTCGTTATAATTTTTGTAATTTCGCAAGACTTTAAATATTTGGTCTATCCTATTTTATGAAAGACAAGCGCGTACTTATCATTTCTCCAGAAGTTGTTCCATACCTCCCTCAATCAGAACTTGCGATAAACTCATTTAAAATTCCAAAGAGCATTAATGACAGTGGAGGGCAGATAAGAATTTTTATGCCAAGGTATGGTCTTATTAACGAAAGACGTCATCAGCTTCACGAAGTTATTAGGCTATCGGGGATGAATCTTGTAATTAACGACATGGATACCCCACTTATAATTAAAGTCGCCTCTATTCCCAAGGAGCGTATGCAAGTTTATTTTATTGACAATGAAGATTATTTTAAAAGGCGTGCAGTGCTAAGGGATGGAAAGGGAAAACTTTTCAAAGATAATGATGAGAGAATGATTTTTTTTACTAAGGGAGTAATTGAAACAGTTAAAAAATTAAATTGGTCTCCAGATATAATTCATCTTCAAGGCTGGTTTACATACCTATTCCCCCTTTACTTAAAAACTTATTTTAATGATGATCCTATTTTTTCTGAGAGTAAAATTGTAAGTTCTATTTATCCAAAAGACTTTGAAGGCGTTTTATCAAAAAAATTTAAACAAAAAGTTGAATTTGATGGTATTCCAGAAAATTTAATTTCAGATTTAGTAAAATCAGATTTTGTAAATCTCTCAAAATTATGTATTGCTCATGCAGATGGATTTGTATTACACGGAAAAGCATCTATGGAAAAGGAAGTTATTAAAGAAATCGAAAACAGTAATAAGCCTTTTATTTCAAATGAAAATGGTGATGAAGAAATTCCTTATGTTGATTTTTATACAAAATATTTTAGTTAACATTTAATCATAATGCATTTTAGATATCTTCATTCTTTTTTATTAGGAACTTTAATTATACTATCCTCTTGTAACCAAGAATATCATAATATTGGATCTTTCCTTTTAGTTGATCAGGAATTCAAAACAGACATATACAAAGCACCAGTTTTTACATATCAACAAAAGTTAAAAAGAGTTCAAACTGATGGCCTGCCATTAGGCCAAATAGGCATGATAAACAACCCTTATTTTGGAAAATCTAAGGCAAACATTACATCACAACTAATTATAAGCGCTAATCCTTCTTTTGGAATTTATAGTCAAGAGCAAGAGAACTCAGAAACTAATGATTTAACAATTATACCTGAAAATGAAACTGTTACTTCTGTTTTTTTAGAAATACCATTTTATAGCAATCAAAATGATAAAGATAATGATGGAGTCATAGACCCTTTGGATATAGACCCTCTTGATTCCTCAAGTGATACTGATGGAGATGGCTTATCTGATTTTTCTGAAAATGCAGTTGGTACAAATCCCTTGAGTGTTGATAGCGATAATGATGGAATTTTGGACAATGAAGATACAGACAGTTCAAGTTATGATAGCGGTAATAGAATTTATGATATTGATTCTGTTTATGGAAACCTCAACTCAAAATTCACCTTAAAGGTTCATGAATTAACATATTATCTATCATCATTAGATCCCAATAACAATTTTGAAACAACTCAACAGTTTTTTTCAAATACAAATTATTATGAACAAGGCTTTTATTCCACTGAGTTGTTCAACAAGGAAGTTCAGTTAAATTATGACGAATTAAGATTTAATTATACTGAAGATGATCCATCCACCGAAGAGATAGAGGACTCGACCACTGTTCAATTCAGATATTCACCAAGAATTAGATTAGAATTAGAGCCTTCTTTTTTTCAAAAAAACATAATAAATGCAGAAGGAAGTTTTAGACTTAAAAATTTAGATAACTTTCAAGATCATATTAAAGGAATTATAATTACAACTGAAAATTTTTCAGATGATCTTTACTTGCTTTTAAATTTTAATGGTGCAGGGATTAAGATTAATTACAATTATGATTATTATGAAGGTTATGGAACCTCAGATACTTCTGATGATGAAGTGATTAAAAAACCTAGCAGCTATGATATAGCTTTTGGAGGAATTATCATTAATTCACTTGAAAAATCAGGCTCCGATCCAATAATAACTGATGCTATAAATCAAAGTGAAACAGGAATACCTCAAAAAAATATAACAATTCAAGGAGGTCAATTTTATTCAAAAATTGACTTATTTGACTCTTCAAACTTAAATGACAATGATGAAATATTACAATTAAGAAATAATAATTGGCTGATTAATGAGGCCAATCTTATTTTTTATGTTGACCCATCTCAGCTATTAAACCACCCAAATAATATATATCCTGAAAGACTTTACCTCTACAACTTAAATTCAGGACTACCAATAAATGACTTTCTTATTGATAACACGATAAATACTTTATCAACTAATGCTGGAAAAAAAGTATTTGGTGGAATGTTAGAACATGATTCTGAAAACAAGCCATGGCGATATAAGTTTAGAATAACAGATCATGTCAATAAGATAATCAGAAAAGATTCTATCAATTCTTCCCTTGGACTTATTTCCGGAGCAAATATTTCGGCTTTATCAATTAAAAAGGCGATAAACTCTAAAGACAAAGAAATAAAATATCCTACAACGGGGGTTTTAAACCCCTTTGGTGTAAAGCTTATTGGCTCACATCCTGATGAGGAAAATAAGGCTCTAAAAGTCGAATTAGAAATTTTTTATACTGAATATTAATTTTAAAAAAGCTTATATAAATTATAGGTTATTAGTAAAAATATAATTCCTGACACACCCTGAATAAAAGTTGCAATTGTGTGGGTTTGATATGCAGTCTTTATATCTAAGCCACTCATTTGAGACACTATCCAAAAGTATGAATCGTTAGCATGAGAAACAGTCATTGATCCAACCCCAATCGCTAAAATTGTAAAGATTTTCCCAGTATCGTTTTCTAGACCAAAAATAAAAAGGATTGGGTAAATAATTGATGCAGCAGTTATCATTGCCACAGTAGAAGATCCTTGAGCTGTTTTTAATGTTGCTGCAATTAGAAAAGGGATAATAATTCCCAAAGAATCAAAGTAGCTTACATCATCAAACCATGATATTACGTCAATGTTTTGAATTATTTTACCCAAAGCGCCTCCAGCTCCAGTGATTGCAATTATTGGGATAGAATGTTTTAAGGATTTAATTAATAATGGCTGAATTTGAATTTTTCTAAACGAAATATAAAGTGAAATAACTACTCCAATAAATAATGAAAATACTGGAGTGGTTAGGTATATTAAATTTGATGGAACTAATGGTCTAATTGACATTAATAAGATTGGAAGCCAAATTGGAGCGCTGGCTAATCTAAAGTTTAAGTTATTTTCTAATTTTAAATCATCAATAAGTGATTGAATAGTTGTTTTAGAAATCACCGAGCTTTTTTTTATGAAATTATGAGAATAAAAAGCGCCAACTAAAGCAAGAAATAGAGCTAAGCTCCCCCCGCAAATAAAAAGCAAAAAAATATTATCCAAATTTAAGGCTGATGCCGCAGCTAATGGACCAGGGGTGGGCGGAACTAGAACATGAGGAGCAAAAAGTCCTGTAGAAAGAGCAATCGTTAGTGTCTTTTTTGAGGTTTTAGTTAATTTAGATAACTTTTTATTTAATGTAGAAAGTATTATAAAAGCAGCATCACAAAAAACTGGAATTGAGACAATAAAACCAATAAGACTAATAATGTAAGTTAAAGGTAGTTTTGAAAAGGTCTTTAAAATTCCTAATGAAATTACTGATGTTGCTCCATTTCTCTCTAAATTTAAGCCAATTATAACGCCAAATAAAATAAGAACTCCAATATTTTTGGTCAGATTTATAAATCCCTCAAACATTTGAAATAAAACATCTATAAGACCTATCTGAAGAGAAATCCCTAAAAGCAATGAACCTGTTAAAAGTACAATTATTGGATGCCACTTTAAAAATGAGGTGCCAAAAATGATCCAAGTTATAGTAATTGTAATAAATAAAATTTCCAGAAACATTTAGGCTGTTGAATTAATTAAAATTATAAATTTAATTACAATATTAAATTATGGATTCAAAAAGATCAATTTTAAAGCATAATAGAAAACTATTTTATAAAATCCTTAGTCATTATTCCTTAAGCCAGCTTAATAAAGTTCCAGAAGGTTTTAACAACTCAATTTTCTGGAATGTAGCGCATTGCATTGTTGTTCAACAAAGGCTTATGTATATGTTGTCTGGTAATAAAATTCATATTGATCAAAAATGGGTAAAAAACTATGATAAGGGAACTTTTCCCAAAAAACCTGCCTCTCGAGAAGATCTAGAAATAATCAAAGCTCTTCTTTTTTCAACTATTGACTTACTTGACAAAGATATAGAAAACTCAATCTTTGATAATTTTTCTTCCTTTACTACATCAACTAATCAGACAATAGATAGTTTTGAAACAGCTTTTACATTCACAATTTTTCATGACGGAATCCATCTTGGGAGTATTTTAGCCTTGAGAAAATTTATCTAATTCACTAACTATGTTATTAATAATTTTAGGGGCATGTTCTCTGGAATTCTCAATAAACCATTTATTTGTTTTTAGACCACCACAGACTACACCGGCAAGATAAACTCCTTTAATATTTGATTCCATGTTTTGTAAATTGTAGTCTGGGGTTTTATAGATGTCATTTTGGAATTTGACACCGAGACTTTCAAGTAGTGCGAAGTTTGGTTGATATCCAGTCATTGCAAGAACAAAATCATTTTTGATTGAAAACTCTTTATTTGGTGATTTAATTAGTATTGAATCAGTATTAATTTCCTTTAGATTTGATTCAAAATGCGCAACAATACTGCCCTCTTTAATTCTATTTATTATGTCTGGACGCGCCCAATACTTAACATTGTCTCCAATCTCTTTTTCTCGAATAATCATTGTAACACTCTTAGCTCCTTTTCTGTAAGTTTCTAATGCAGCATCTACAGCTGAATTTGCTGAACCAACAATCGCTAAATCCATTCCAAAATATGGATGGGGCTCTGAATAGTAGTGTTTAACTTTTGATAATTTTTCCCCAGGTATATTTAGTAAATATGGAAAATCGTAGAATCCTGTTGCAATTATAATAGTTTTTGTTGAGTAGTCACTTTTAATTGTTTTTAATTTAAATCCCTTTTTAAGTTTTGAGATACTTATTATTTCTTCGTATAATTTTATTTTAAGTTTTTTACTTGATGCGACTCTTCTGTAATACTCTAATGCTTCAGCTCTTGTAGGCTTTGGTTGCTGTGAAATAAATGGAATATTACCAATCTCAAGCCTGTCAGACGTAGAAAAGAAGCTCATATTTAACGGATAATTAAATAACGAATTAACCAATGTTCCTTTTTCAATCACTAAGTAGTTAAGTCCGTTTTCTTTTGCTGAAATAGCGCAGGCCATACCAATAGGACCAGCGCCAATAATTATTACATCAATCATTATGTAAAATTACAAAATACTTATAACAAAATAAATACATAGACAATAACTATCATTTAATTATTATGTATAATTAAAAACTATTATAATAAATTTAATTTGGATAATTTATCTTATTATAGCTTTTATTTAATTGTATATAGAATTTACTTATTAAATATTATATTTTGATTGTTTTGTCTTATATATAAACTAATAATAGAAATAAATAATATAGGCACTGAATAAATGAAACCTACATAGCACCCTAATAATAGTATTGAAACCCACCACAGTGGAAGTAAAAGTAATGCACAATAAAATTTGACTGTACTATAATATACAATGTCATTAAATCTTGAAAGACAAAATCTTGTTGCAATTAATATTGGTGCATTTAATATGCAGCCTATGCCTCCAACTACTATTTCATATGATTTTAATGATCTTGGTTTTTTATAATAATCAATTTCTTTTATCATTTTTTTTATTTCTTCAAAGGATTCATTTCCTTTTAAAGTATTAATTAGAGAATATTGTTTTGTATAGTTTTTGTTTTTTTCAGGAATCCAAAGGCACTCCCTCATTCTTATAGTTAAAATACTCCTAAGATTATTTATTTGATTCACCTCTGGGATATCCTTTTTAATATAATCCTTAACAAAAATTGGTTTACCGTAAACTAGATGAATGAATGAAAGTGGATTCCTTCGATTACTATAATTAATACCTATTGGTAAAATATATATATTTTGATCGGGATATTTTTTTTGAGCAGAAATTGCCATTCTACTGCTTCCTTTTGAAATTGGAATTAAATAATAATTTTCATGTTGTTTTCCTTCTGAGAAAACCTGAACAGGATTACCTTTTCCCAAAATTGAGTTACACTTTTGAAAAATCAAATCATTATTTTTTAAATTAGAGTATCCGTCTCTTATCCTGTAGACTGGTATCATATTCATTTGGGTGAATATCCAATGCATAATACCTCCAAAAACATCGGCTCGAGTTAATGAAGTTATAATTCCCCCATAGTTTCCTCCCACGATAAATGGGTCAATTACTCCATTTTGATGATTTGGTGAAAGTATTAGGCCTCCTTTTTTTGGAATATTTTTTTTACCATAAACTGTAATTTTTTTAAAATAAAAGTAAAACCCTATTTGCATTAGCGTCCTAATTCCAATATATATTGCATTTTTCATACACTATTTTAATCCATTAATAAAATTCATGTACTTTTTGTGCCCTTCTTCTGTCAGATATGGTTTCAAAAGATTGAAGCATGCATTTATACATTTTGTTAATATATTATCATTTTTATTTCTAATATAAGATTGCGCAAACCAAAAATGACAATTTAACCATATTTGATTTGATAGATCATCATATGTTCTCTCAGTTATTCCTGGTCCATGCCTTATAAATCCCTTTCCTACATCAACGTAAATAAGATTTTTAATTAATAAAATAGCTTCATCAATTTGAATTAATAGCTCTTTACCAAAAAAATCGTAATGACTAATGACATTGTAGGTGTCTAGATAAAAAAATTTAAACTCGTTTTCAAATTCTATGTAAATTTTAACAAGATTTAAAGGAGATGATTCCCTTTTAAGATTTATGTTTTGATTAATCCGTTCACTTAAATTCATTTTCATATAGCTAAAAATGGATAAAACAAGCTTCCTTTTTGTTGGAAAATGATAATTAAAGTTGCTAAGGCTAATCCCAGAATATTTGGCTATTTCATGATTCATTACATTAAATATGCCTTTTTTGTTAAAGAGCTTTATTGAATTAAGTACAATCTTTGTTTTTGTCTTTTTAATTTTAATTTTTTTGTATTGTTAATACTAATATATTGATAAAATATTGTATACACTATATTAATAGTATATTTAAAATATCAGAGTTTAAAAATTATACTCTTTAAAATACTTTTGTTTAAAATCAAAATAATAATTTATATTTATTTTATAGATAACATAACTAATGATAAGATGAGTATAAAAAGTGAATTTGATTTTAAATTTTATGAGTTTGAAAAAAAACATAAAAATAAGCCCTTCTTAAGACAACCCTTTGGCGACAAATGGGAAGAGTATACTTGGGGTGAAACTGGTCAGATGGCAAGAAAGTTAGCTAGCGGCCTAAAGACTCTTGGATTGAAACCAAATTCTCATATTGGTTTGATCTCAAAAAATTGTAGAGAGTGGGTTATCGCTGATTTAGCAATTATGATGGCTGGTTATATTTCTGTTCCTTTTTTTGCAACATTAACTGGAAAGGAGTTAGAAAATCTATTAGAATTTGGAGATGTTGATGCTTTATTTGTTGGAAAAATTGAACATTGGAATGAAATTAAATCTTATATACCTAAAATTCCAATTATTGGATTTCCCACCTATAAAGGACACTCAAACATAGACAGAGGACACTCATGGTATGATTTCATTGATAAATTTGAACCATTAACCAATCCACATGTACCCAAGCTTAAAGATACATGGACAATAATATTTACATCAGGTACAACGGGTAACCCAAAGGGAGTTGTTTTATCATATAGGGCAAATGAAGCAACCGAGTTAATTTCTTTAAATACAAATCCATTAAAAATTGATTATGATGGTAATAATCATTTTTTTTCATATTTACCAATGAATCATATAGCAGAGAGAATAGTTGTAGAGTTCACTGCATTTAGGTTTGGAGGAACAATATCATTTGTTGAGACATTAGATACATTTGGGGCAAATTTGGCTTCCGTTCAACCTACGGTATTTTTTGCAGTTCCAAGAATATGGACCAAGTTTCAAATGGGAATTTTAAGTAAATTTTCCCAAAAAAAATTAGACTTTTTTTTAAGTATTCCAATTGTTAATTCTTTATTAAAAAAAGCTCTAACAAAAAAACTTGGATTAAGTAAAGCAAGGGCAAAAGTTTCAGGAGCTGCCCCTATGCTTACAGATCAAAGAGAATGGTTTAGAAAGCTGGAAATTAATATTGTAAATGGCTACGGAATGACCGAAAACTGTGCAATAAGCAATCAACTAGGAGATAACATTTGGGATAGACCTGGTTCAGTTGGGATTCCTCAAGAGGGAGTTTCAATAAAGATTGATTCTAAGAATGATGAAATTATGATGAAAGGCACTTTTTTAATGGAGGGTTATTATAAGGATCCTAAAGCTACCAAATTGACTCTCGTAGACGGTTGGCTATATACAGGAGATCAGGGTTATATTGATAAAGATGGTTTTTTATACATAACAGGTAGAGTCAAGGATAATTTTAAAACATCAAAAGGCAAATTTATTGAGCCATTAACATTGGAGTACTATTTTGGCAAATACAATGAATTTGAACAAATATGTATTGTCGGATTGGGGAATCCACAGCCAATATTATTAGTATTTTTATCAGAAATTGGACTTAATATGGATAAAGAAATACTTAAGAAAAAATTCAGTGAAGAGTTAATTAATATAAATTCCAAACTTGAACCATATAAAAAAATATCAACCATTGTTTTAGTTAATGAGGCATGGACAACAGAAAATGGACTAGTTACCCCAACACTGAAAGTGAAGCGACCTATGATTGATAAAAAATATAGCGTTAACTACATGAAGTGGCATGAAAGCCCTGGATCAATTATATGGGAATAGCCATTAAAAATAATGGTTTTAAATTTTGAGAGAGCAATCTTTTTTCTTTTGGTTAATGATGACAAACAATAAATGTTAAGTTATTGTAAATCAATCAAATAAATGATTTTACAGATCCTATTTCTTTTTAAAAAAACAGTTAAAATTTCATTGGAACGTTAAAATATATTATATTCACCGAATGGCCATGCTACATCGTGTCCATTTTAAAACCAAATGATAATATAAAATACTTAATTTTTATAGTAATTAAATAACAAACTTTATAATAATTAATCATGAAAACAACCTTAATTAAGACTTTATTAGCCTTTACTTTTTCATTAATTGCTCCTTTTGCAATTGCTCAAAATACAATTAGTGGAACAGTAGTGGATGAAAATAATGACCCTGTTCCAGGTGTTAACATAGTAATTGAAGGAACTTCTGAAGGAGTAGTTTCAGACTTCGATGGAAACTATTCAATTACAACCAATCAAGCTTTACCATTTAATATATCGGTTAGCTCAGTAGGATTTAGTACTCAAGTTGTTGAAATTTCAAGTGCAGATCAACCAGTTAATGTAACTTTAGCTTCGGGAACAAAATTAGATGAAATTGTTGTCTCAGCATCAAGAAGACCTGAAAGTGTTCAGGATTCACCTGCATCAGTTACAATTATTAGTTCTGCAGACATAGAAAATTCTCCATATGTTCAGGATCCAGTTTCACAACTTGTAAATGTTCCTGGAGTTCAGATTCAACAGCAATCAGCAAATTCTCTTAATATAGAAATGCGTGCTGGATCTGGTGTTTTTGGTACAAGTACATTTGCAATGTTAGATTATAGATTTTTAGTAACTCCATCAGCCGGGCTATTTCAATCTTATCAAACAGGACTTTCAAATCTTGATATTCAACAAATTGAGGTAGTAAGAGGACCTGCTGGAGCTCTTTATGGCCCGAATGTAACTTCTGGAATTGTTCACTTTATTTCAAAAAGTGCAATTGATCATCCTGGAACTTCAGCAGAGGTATTTGCTGGAACTCAAGCTAGAATGGGAGGCGCTGTAAGACACGCACAATCAAATTCAAGCGGAACATTCGGGTGGAAAATAAATGCAAGATTTGCACAAGGGGATGAATTTAAATTAGATCCAGTTGCTGATGCTGATGAAATAGCTAAGTTATTTAAAACTATTTCTCAGCCTGCTATCGGATCTAACGGTGCAGTAGATGCTAGTCAACCTGGAACAGTTTTATTGAATGAATCAGATTTAGATCCTGACGGAGATGGAAATCCACTTATGAACGATTACGAGAATTATTCAGCAAATCTTCATTTGGAATTTCGACCTAACTCTAATACTACTGGTCATGTAGCTGCAGGTTTAGCAAATGGAAGAGGATTATTTTTTAATACGCAAGGTTATGGACAAACGCAAGGAAATGATTATTGGGCTCAAGCTCGTATTAATACAGGCAGATGGTTTATGAACGCATACTATAATTCGAATGATGGAGGTGATGAAAAAAATCCTACCTTTTTATATAATAATGGTTTTCGTCAAATTGCAAAAAGAACTGCTTTAGAAACCCAAGTTCAATACAATTTTGAAATGCCTTCTTTGAATTCAGAATTTACTGCTGGATTTGATTATCGTAATAATGGTTCTGATTCAGAAAATACTCTTTATGGAAGAAATGAGCAAAATGATGATTTTGAGATTTTTGGAGTTTACCTTCAAGGTAAATCATCTCTTACAGATCAACTATCTTTAACTTACACTGGTAGATATGATAAAATAAATTTTATTGATAAAGGAAAATTTGCTCCAAGAGTAGCGATGGTTTATGAGGCTAATCCTAGAAATACATTCAGAGTTTCCTATAGTATAGCAACTTTTGCTCCAGCAGCACTAAATGCATACATTGACTTCCCGGTTAATACCGTGGTACCAGGAGTTCTTGATGTTTGGTTATCGGGATCAATCACTCCTCAAAGCTTTGCTCCTGCAGGGCAGCAAGTATTTGAGCTAGCTGGCTTAGGAGGTTTAACTTTACCAATTTCAACACCTGGATTGCCTAACGCAGTTACAACTGGAGCAGTTGGTGGTTTAGCTGCAGCAGGGGCTGTTGCGGCATTGTCTGTGCCCAATCCTAGTTTAGGTTATGACGGTCAGCAACTTGTACCTTTTGCTTCAGTTTTTGGAGATTTTTTAAACCGCTATAATGCTGGGGGAGGAACACCTGGAATTAATGGAGTTTTTAGTGGATATAATGCTTTGGATAATACTGCAATGGCTGCTGGTACAACTGCTGCTGCTGCACAAATTGGAACAACTTCTACTTGGGAATTTGGATACAAGGGATTAATAGAAGATAGATGGGCTGTTGGTCTGGATGTTTATAGTTATACTCAGAAAGGATTTACAAGATTTACTGCTGTAGGACCAACATTCAGATTAACTGGATTTGATTCTGGGGCATATGGAGCTTTAGCTGGCGCTGCTGCTGCTAGCGACCCTACGTTATTGAATGATGTGTCTAATATCGTAAATGGAGGAATTGCACTTCAGGTTACACAAGGATATCAAGATGGTGCAGCAGCTTTGGCTGGTGCAGGAGTTACATTTGAATCTTTAGCTGCTAATGGCCTTAGTGCTGAACAAGCTGCAGGGATCAATGCTTTTGTTGGTGCTGAAGTTGCTTCAGCAATGCCACCTTTAGCAGCAGCAATTGCCGGAACTCAAGCACAATTGGCACCAGGATTAATTGCTCAGACAATTGGTGGATTATCAGCTTTTGCAGCAGGGGGATATACTGCAGGTGCAGATGGATTGGCTCAATTAGGAGGAGCTGTTACTCAAGCTGATGGTACTTATTTATTTCCAGCTTTAGGTGCTGTTGAATCTGATCGTGTTCCACAAAATGATGGTGTAACTCACATCTCTGCTGGATACCGTGACTTTTACGATTCAGAAAGAACTCATTACGGAGCTGATCTTTCGGTTGATTTTTATGCAACAAAAAATTTAACTTTATGGGGTAATGCATCTTGGTTAAGTCAAAATGTTTGGACTCCAGGTGATTATGGAGATAATGGACTGGCTTTTGAATCTATGCTAAATGCTCCCCTATGGAAATACAGACTAGGTGCTAGACTTGTTGGAGATAACGGATTTAGAGCAAGTCTTTCATTCCAACATGATGATTCTTTTGAGTCAAATCAAGGAATATTTGATGGTATCACTGATGAAAAGAATCTTGTTGATTTTAGCATAGGAAGGAAGTTTGGGAAAATTCAACTTGACCTTGCTGCAACAAATTTGTTTGATCAAAAATACAGAGCTTATCCAAGTATGCCAATAATTGAAAGAACAGTAATTTTAAAGGCAGGATTTAAGTTCTAAATTACTAATAACTTATTTATTACAATGTAAGTTGTTTGACACATTATAGAGTTTTAAAGAAAGAGCAACAGCAGTTGCTCTTTCTTTTTTGTCATAGGAGCTTTTGTGTTTGTAGTGAATAAAATTATTTTAATGAATAATAATTTTTTTAATAAAAAAAAACTAAATTTCTTAAGAGTTTAATTCAATAAATCCATTTTTAAAACTAAAACCTAATCTTAATTTAAAAAAATGTTTAATTTAAAAAATCAAATTGCTATCATAACGGGAGGAGCGAGAGGAATTGGAGAGGGAGTATGCGAAATTTTTTGTAAAGCTGGAGCAACTGTTGCTCTGTGGGATGTTCTTGATTCTGGTGAAGAAACTGCAAGTCGAATCTCTTCTAATGGAGGATCAATATTTTTTCAGAAAGTAGATATTACTAATAAAGATAGTGTCGGTGAGGCTGTAACAAAAATAATCTCTAAATATGGAAAAATAGATATTCTAATTAATAATGCTGGAGTTATTAGAGATAGATCATTTTTAAAAATGTCCTCTGAAGAGTGGAATACAGTTATTAATATCAATCTTAATGCTCTTTTTATTACAACCCAAGCCGTTTTGCCACACATGAGAGAAGCAGGTTATGGAAGAATTATTTCGGCATCATCGATTAATGGTTTTCAAGGAGCTTTCGGTCAGACTAATTATGCTGCAACTAAAGCAGGAGTTTCAGGTTTTACCAGAGCCTTGTGTAAAGAAGTTGGTAGATTTGGAGTTACTGTAAATGCAGTTGCTCCCGGGTTTATCAAATCTCTAATGTCTGATTCAATGCCAGAGGAGATTATTAAAGCTGGTGTTGCTCAAATTCCTGTTGGACGAATTGGGACACCAGAAGACATGGGTTACTCCTATCTGTTTTTAGCATCAAAGGAAGCCAGTTTTATTAGTGGAATTACTCTTCATGCCAATGGAGGTGCCATGCCCATGTAATCAAATAAATATACTATGAGTACAAAAAAACTCTTCGAATTAGATGGAAAAGTCGCCATAATAACTGGTTCTAGTAAAGGAATTGGTCTTGCAATTGCTCGCGGCTTAGCAGAACACGGAGCAAATATAGTTTTAAGTAGTAGAAATCAAGAAGTATTAGATGTACAAGTAAATAAACTTAAAAAAGATGGTTTGAATGCTGTAGCTCATTCTTGTCATGTTGGAGATGAAAATCAAAGAAAAGATTTAATAAAAAAAACGATTGAATCTTTTGGAAAAATAGATATTCTAGTTAACAATGCAGCTATAAACCCTGTTTATGACTCATTAGAAAATATTAGTAGTGAAGTTTATGAGAAGATGATGAATGTCAATCTCAAAGCTGCATTTGATTTAAGTAATTTGTGTTTTCCACACCTTAAAGCAGAAAAAAATGGATCAATTATTAATATCTCAAGTGTTGAAGGTTTGAAACCTAGTCTTGGTCTTGGCATTTACAGTATCACTAAAGCAGCTTTAATAATGTTAACTCAAGTACAAGCAAAAGAATGGGGAAAACACGGTATTCGTTCAAATGCAATTTGTCCCGGTTTTATAAAAACAAAATTTAGTTCAGCTTTATGGAAAAATGAAGCGCTAATCAGTCAAGTTAAAAATCAACTTCCAGCAGGAAGAGTTGCTGAACCTATTGAAATGAGTGGCTTAGCAGTTTATTTAGCTTCATCGGCAGGAAGCTATACCACGGGAGGAATTTATACTGCTGATGGAGGTCATATGTTAATTTAAAAAACATGTTATGGATAAAATAAATCATAATGCTTATAAATCAAAATTTAAATCTGTTGATGAATTAGAAAATTCTTTAGGAAAAGAAATAGGTCTTACTAATTGGTATACAATGAGTCAGGATCAAATAAATACTTTTGCAGACGTAACTCAAGATCATCAATGGATTCATATTGACAAAGAAAGATG
>MDTC01094232.1_pt1 | contig 42188 bp, 31 predicted proteins | sample 811181 | NCBI WGS metagenome assembly MDTC01 (sample SAMN05326644, study PRJNA326480) | marine metagenome | isolation source: seawater | place: Pacific Ocean: North | collected 2011
AGGCTCAGGGTGGAGAGTTTGTTGAGGCGTATGTTGCAAAGCGCACGAAGCAAATCAGCCACGAAGAGAAGCCCCTCCTAGAAGAGTTCTGTCAGTGGTAAAGCCCCAACCCCAGAGGGGTTCAAATGCGGTCCAGCGCGCTGCGCTGGTGCAACGTCCGCCGGATCAACATGGATTGTATGATTGGGTGGAGGGATTCGTTTGGTCTCACAGTTCGCTTGCTTCGGATGCTGGTGCAACGTCTGCCGGAGTATATTTGGGGGACATAGCATGTAACGATATATGGTTTGTGTATCCAGATCAAGTTGCCACTTGAGCTTGTGCAGAGCTGGCGTGTTGACTTCATCATACTCTCCAAAACACATGAACATGTCATTGGACTGTTGGTCTGCGGTGTTGTATTTTCATGCATCAGTTTTGTGAGGACTCAATCCATTGTGAGAGAATCCACATGGAGGTGAGTATATGGTCCTTGTTTTGAATGATTTTTTGTGAAGAGAAGAAAGGCGCACTTGATGCATACACCAGATGACCGTTCATTTTTTACGTTGTACGATGGTACATCAATGTTGTTTCGCTCCTACTACGGGATGAGGAGTTTTTTGTCACCAGACGGTGTTGAGGTCGGAGGTGTGTTTGGAGTTGGACAGACACTGGTCTCGATGATGCGAAGGCAACGACCACACAACTGTGCTGTCGTGTTTGATGCGGGGCAACGTACCTTCCGCAATGAAATTTATGAACTGTACAAGGCCAATCGTGGGGAGCCACCAGAAGATCTCATTCCACAATTTGATCTGGTACAGGAGATGATCAGGTCCTTGGGATTCCGTTGCTATTGTGTGCCAGGATATGAAGCCGATGATCTGATCGCGACACTAACATCCCTCGCTAGAAAGAGCGGGTTTGGAACGCGTATCGTGAGTGTTGACAAGGATATCTGCCAGCTCGTAACAGACCAACAACCTCCCGTCGTGATCTACCACGCCAAAAAACGTCTGTTTTACAATGAAGCTGGTGTTTTCGAGAGGATGGGGGTGAAACCCTCACAGGCGATCGATTATCAGGCGCTCGTTGGAGATAGCACCGACAATATTCCGGGCATCAAAGGAGTTGGACCCAAAGCCGCGCAAGCATTGCTCGATTCATTCGAGAACATCGACGCGATATACGCGGATATTGACAGGGTACAGACCCTGTCCTTTCGAGGTGCCAAATCGCTGGCCAAAAAACTCGAAGCAGGGCGTGAGCAGGTCGCGATTGCGAGACAACTCGTCACCTTGAAACATGACGTCCCCATCGATACCACGATCGCATCGTTCGCGGATGAGACCCGTTGGGAAGGACCTATGCTGAATGCCGATGGGTTCTTTGATCAGCTCGGTTTCCACAGACCTTTGTACCAATTACGCGAGCTTTATCGACAAGATTACTGATCAGCATCGTCACGGATATTCGGGTATGACGGTGTCTCATGACAAAAGGAAGAGGCTATGACTTCTGAGAACTTGGAACAACCGTCGATGCCTGCATCGGAACAGCGAGGGCTGTGGAAGTATTGGTTGCCACGGCTGTTTGGGATTGACACGAGAACACTTGCGTTGTTTCGCGTTGGGATCTCCGTGATGTTGATATTGGACATCATCTTTCGCTGGATGTATGTCAAGGCTCATTACAGCGATATGGGCGTCTTGCCGCGTGGTGTGTATATCAGTCAGTTCACTGGAAAGTATCTGATCTCCATCCATCTCTCATCTGGCCTTATCCTCATTCAAAGTATCTTGTTTGCCATCGCGTTGGTGTTTGCCATCAGTATGTTAATCGGCCATCGGACGACTCTTTCGACGATCGTGAGCTGGTTTTTGTTGATGTCAGTGCAAAACAGAAACTACGACATCCTCGATGGTGGCGACGTAATCTTGAGGATGTTGTTGTTCTGGGCGATCTTCCTCCCGATAGGGGCGATGTTTTCTGTGGATAGGGCGTGGAGTGAAAGACCAAAAGAAGGTCCCAAGATCGTCTTCAGTGGCGCAACTGTCGCGATCATGTTGCAGTTTGTCTTGTTGTATGTGTACGCCTCCCTCCTGAAAACTGGACATGATTGGCAGAATGGCTCTGCTGTTTTCTACGCTTTGCATCTGGATATCTTTGCCACACCACTTGCCAAGTATTTGTTGCAATTCCCGGATGTGATGAAGTTTTTATCGCACTTTACGCTACAATTTGAGTTGTACGGTCCCTTCCTGATGTTTGTGCCTTTTGCGTTGGCCCGGACCCGTGTGTTGCTCGTGTTGATGTTTATGGGGATGCACCTGGGCTTTGGTTTGTGTATGGAGTTGGGGATCTTCCCTTATATCGCGTGGTGTGCTGCGTGTCTGTTCTTACCCTCGGAATTTTGGCAGTGGTGGGAGCGTCGGCTACAGCCTTCCGAGAAGCCCGAAGCTGTTGTCGTGCTGTACGATATGCAAAAGCCTTCCTACCAAAAAGCGCTCAAGTTATTGAGATGTTTCTTCTTTGTCCGTGGAGTGAATTTGCAGGCGGTAGAGGGGGAGACTTTGCCCGAAGGCACGAAGGGATGGGGTGTTGTTCAGGGGGAGAATATCTTGGATGAAGAGGCTTCGATGAACGCCTTTCTGGCGCGTTCGACGGTGTTTGGTGGTGTCTTGATGGGGGTTGGGAGGTTCGCCTGGCGAATGAAGTGGTGGTTATTTTTGGCCCTCGCGAGCACTTTGCGTCCTTCGATGTTACGGGCTCGGACAGGTTTGATCCCTGGCGTCATTGCGTTTTTGTTGAGCATCTATGTGTTGATCTGGAATCTCGACACGGGGACTGGTATGGCCAAGGGATGGTCGGATGGTTGGCGTGAGCTTGGTTGGTTGCTTCGTATTGACCAAAAATGGGGGTTGTTTGCGCCCAATCCGATGAAGGAAGACGGTTGGTATGTGATCCCTGGCAAGCTGCTCAACGGGAAGGTCGTGGATTTGTACCGAAATGGACAACCTGTGACTTGGAAGAAGCCGAGTGATATCGCGACCTCATTTGGTGGACAGCGCTGGAGAAAGTACTACTTGAATTTATGGTCGAAGGAGTTCGCAAGTCGGCGGTTGTATCTGGCGCGATATCTCTGTCAGGAGTGGAACCGCAAACACTACGGTCAAGAACTTGTGCATGAGGTGAAGATTTACTACATGCTTGAGTACACGAGACATTACGGTCCCGAAACCCCCCAAAAGAAGATCCTTTGGACAGGGACGTGCTTCAAAAAGCAGAAGAAACGTCCCGCGAAGCGTTAACCCTCGGCTTCTCCAGGCAGCTCGATACGGTTCCAGATTGTGGCGAGAGTGAATCCCGAGAAAAAGTGCCAAATCCCCCACCATCCAAGCATCATCGCCATACCACCCAGTCCATCAAAGAACGAAAAGGTCAGGATCAATCCAAGCCCCGTATTTTGAATCCCAACCTCGATCGCGATAGCCCTCCTGTCACGGGCTGGGAGTTTGCCCAACCAGCCTGTTAAATAGCCAATCCCGTAAGCCAACGTGTTGTGAACGAGTACAATAAAGAAGATCACGCTGATAAACTTGATGAAGAACTGGAAGTTTTTGGAGAAGGCGATCACAACAAAAGCCGCAAAGAAGAGGACTGAGAAAATTTTAAACGGTTTTCGTGCTCTCTCCGCGATATTGGGCGCATAGTGGGCTGTCAGCATCCCTAGCACCAAGGGGAGCGCGAGCAACACGCTGATCGTAAAGAGCATCTTGAAGGGGTCGAGCTCGACTGTCTTCAAGATCTGCGATGCTTGTGGGTGCATCGCGCCCCAAAACGCGAAGTTGGCGGGTAACATGACGATGATGACGGCGTTACAAACTGCGGTCATCGAGATCGAGAGGCTGGTGTTTCCTCCGGCCATGTGGGTGATGAAGTTGGATGTATTCCCTCCAGGACATGAGGAGATCATGATCATACCGAGCGCGATACTGGCACCGGGCATCCATATGTAGGCGAGCAAGAAGGTAAAGGCAGGAAGCAAGAGGAGCTGTGCAAAGAGTCCTATTAGAGGTGCTTTTGGTCTCTTAATGACGTCCTTAAAGTCCTGGACTCTGAGATCCAGTGCGATGCCAAACATGATCAGCCCAAGGATAACGTTGAGGAGGGTCAGGCTGTTGGCGTCGAATTTCAACTTCACCTTGTCGATTTCAGGGAGCGCTTGTGGGATGATCTCACCACTCCAGGCTGTCGTGGCATAGATACATATCATGATCCCGAAGAAACCTGCTGCGATGATTTTTTTGGGGAGGCTCATCTATCTGCTCCTGTGTGTGTTTGTTCCTAATCTTCTCGTGGAACATCGTGAGCACATGGAGAAATCAGTGCTGTTGTTGGTATGGCCGTTTTGGATGGAGGGATTGTATCACGAGAACCTCCCAAACCCAACTCATTGCTTGCACACGCTCGAATGTTGTCACCACTTTGCGAAGAAATGCTCCGATGGGTTGAGATCTTGGAGAGTGGTTTCCTGTTGGTATGGTGTTGTTTTTCGAAGGTCGTGGTGTGCTTTCTTTACACAGGGGCTTAAATTTCTGCGCGAGAGTGCTATGATTCTCAGACGAACACATTGGTTCTTTTGTTGATGACAGATGGTTTCGCCTGCATGGAGGTTCATAGATGAGTCAAGAGTTTGATTATTTGGTCATTGGGGGAGGAAGTGGTGGGATGGCGTCTGCGCGTCGCGCCGCGAGCTATGGTGCAAAAGTCTGTCTCATCGAAGGTGGTCGTCTCGGTGGTACCTGTGTCAATGTCGGTTGCGTGCCCAAAAAAGTCATGTGGAACGCGGCGATGATCGCCGAAGCGATTCATGACGCCAAAGATTACGGCTTTGACGTTGAGCTGACCCAATTCCACTGGGAGCGCCTTAAGTCCTCTAGAGACGCCTATGTCAAGCGGCTCAATGGTATCTATGATCGAAACGTGAACAACGCAGGGATCACCTTTGTCTCGGGCTATGCATCCTTTGTCGATCCCCATACAGTCGAAGTAAACGGCGAACGTTATAAAGGGAAGCACATTCTGATCGCGACAGGTGGGCGCCCACGTATTCCCGACGTGGAGGGTGCAGAGCTTGGCCTCACCTCTGACGGCTTCTTCGAGATGGAGACGCTGCCAAAGAGAGTGGCCATTGTCGGCGCCGGGTATATCGCGGTTGAGCTGGCTGGTGTCTTGCACTCTCTCGGCTCGGAGGTCTCTTTATTTATCCGACAACGACAGTTTTTGCGACAGTTTGACGCGATGCTTCGGGATAGTTTGATGGAGGAGATGTACGAAGCTGGCATCCATATCCACACAGGTTCACTCGTGCGTTGTATCAAGAAAGAAGAAGACCAACTCTCCGTATGTCTTCAGCAAGAAGAACTCAAAATCAAGAAGCTCGATGCGGTCATATGGGCTGTTGGACGTGACCCGAACAGCGACTCTCTTGGCCTGGAGCACGCCGGGGTGCAAATCGACGAACAGGGTTATATCATCGTCGATGAACAGGAAAATACGAACGTTCCGAGTATCCACGCAGTGGGCGATGTGACAGGGCGTATTCAATTGACGCCTGTGGCGATTGCTGCGGGGCGGAAACTCGCGGACCGTTTGTTTGATGGGAAAAAAGACGCCAAACTCGACTACACTGACGTTCCCTCTGTTATTTTTAGCCATCCTCCCATCGGAACTGTCGGATTGACCGAAGACGAAGCGCATGATCAATTTGGCGATGATGTCAAAGTCTACAACACCCGTTTTACCAACATGTATCATGCCTTCACCACACGCCGTCCCCACACCGCAATGAAGCTTGTGACTGTCGGCGCTCACGAGAAAATCGTTGGTATCCATGTCATCGGTCTTGGCGCTGATGAAATGATCCAAGGTTTTGCTGTTGCGCTTAAAATGGGCGCCACCAAAGCTGATTTCGATGCCACTGTGGCCATCCACCCCACAAGCTCTGAAGAGTTCGTCGTGATGCGATAAGCTCCGCGGACAGGATTGTTGAATGAAGTCATCACAACATGACGAGTCGCCTGAAGCCTTGAGGGCGAAGCTGCTTGAGACGCAAAGGGCACTCGCGATCGCCACCAAGCGTATCGCAGAGCTTGAAACGAAGCTCGAAGATAGAAACCTGCAACGAACAGTTTTTCAATCTCTGCTCAATCACGAAATGCGTACCCCTTTGAATGCAATTCTCGGGATGACCGAGCTGTTGCGTGAGAAGTATGCTGATACAGAGAACGCCAAACAACTTCAGTTTTTCGAACGCATCGAAGCCAGCGGACGTCAACTGTTGACGCTGCTCGACAACCTTTACGATCTGACACTCATTAAATCTTCAGGCCTTCAGCTCGAGTGCAGTCATGTCGACTTTCAGACGATTTTTCGTTACGCTCTTCGGTGGATTCGCCCCTTACTGGAAAAGAAAACGATTCAACTGAGAACCGACTTTGCTCTCAATATGGGGACTTTCTACGCCGATGAGTCGAGGCTGAAGCAGATCCTCCTCAACCTGTTTGAGATCATCGTGCGTGTGTGTCCCGAACACAGTCACGTCCAGGTCGTCGCTGAACCCCACGAACATGAACCGAGTATTCGGATCAGGATTTGGGCACAACCTCCCCCTCACTGTGAACATTGGTCTCCGCTACCACTCAAAACGCTCTACAAAACGCAAAGCATCACCATCTCCCAAGCACTCTCTCGTGAGCTTGTGGTGCTTCATCGAGGTACATTTCACAGCAACATTGATGATGAATTCCCTGGATTCGAACTGGTCTTCCCTGTGAAGGGACCCAAGCCCTCTACGGCGTCTCGTGAGCTTCCCAAGATCCGACAGGTCAACAACGATAGGATCTCGGTGTTGCTCGTCGAAGACAACACGATGGTCATCCAGACAATGTCCGATTTTTTGGAGCTGAAAGGTTGCGAAGTGCTCGTCTCCCAAAGAGGGGATAAAGCTCTCGCGATGCTGAGAGACATGATCCCTGACATCATCGTGATGGATATGAGAATGCCGGGCATGAGCGGTCTTGAGCTGCTGAAAAAGATCCGTGAAAATCCAATGCTTCCAGCGATCCCGATTATCATCCTTTCCGGTGTCATCGGGGACAAAGAGCGTGATGAAGCGCTGGAAAAAGGCGCTGACATGTTCCTCCACAAACCTGTCAGCATGTACAAACTGCTCGAACATATTCACCAATTACACTACAAGTTCCGACACCCAAACTGATCTCCTCCACGCTTTTTCTTCCCAAGCCATTTTTTAGTTGACATTGAGAAATGTAAAGCTATCTTCTTTTAAAGTTAGCCATGTCTAAAAAATATTTGACGTATGTCATGAACTTTTGAAAGATAAATGGAGTAAGCTCGATGAGCTCGAAGAATAGTTGGTTTTTGTTAGGGTGTTTGTTGATGATGGGGATGCTCTGTGGTTGCCCACAATCGCGTCAATCGTCCAAAAAGGACGGAAAAATGTACGTTGTGGCGACGACAGGGATGTTGGCAGATGCTGCGAAGGTGATTGGAGGTCCGCATGTCCGAGTTGATGGACTGATGGGGCCTGGTGTTGATCCCCATTTGTACAAGGCAACCGCCGCCGATACGAGAAGGCTCGCGACAGCGGATCTGATTCTCTACAATGGCCTCCACCTCGAAGGGAAGATGCAAGGGTTGTTAAAGAAGATGGCACGCCGACGCCACGTCGTCGCGTGTACGGACAATATTCCCAAAAAGAGTTTGCGAAAACCTCCTTCTTTTCAGGGGTATCATGATCCTCATGTGTGGTTTGACGTGTCTCTATGGCAATTTGTCGTTCGTCGGATTGGAGAGGCTTTTGCGAAGGCTGATAAGGCCCACGCGAAGGAATACAGGAAGCGAGCTAAGGCATATGAAGAGAAGCTCATCGCGCTGCACAAGTGGGTGAAGACACAGGTCTCTTCCATCCCGACATCACAACGGATCTTGGTGACGTCACACGACGCGTTTGGTTACTTTGGTCAGGCCTATGGGGTCAAGGTTGTGGGGATTCAGGGGATCAGTACAGTCGCGGAGGCTGGCGTCAAAGATGTTGAGCGTGTTGTGGATTTGATCATGAAGAGCAAACTCAAAGCGATCTTTGTGGAGTCGTCAGTGTCGGAGAAATCACTCAAGGCTGTGATGCAAGCCTGCGCAGCCAGGGGGCACGTGGTCAAAATCGGTGGTTCTCTTTTCTCCGACGCGATGGGAGCAGAAGGTACTGTTGAGGGGACTTATCTGGGGATGGTCCGACACAACGTGAAGACCTTGAAGCGTGCGCTGGCATCAGACAAAAAGTGAGTATGTAATGGTTGATAAAGAGAACAACAAAGCCCCCGTAGAAGTCCACGATTTGACTGTGGCTTACCACACTCGTCCTGTCCTTTGGGATATCGACTTTGAGGTGCCCGATGGGAAGCTGGTCGCGATCATCGGTCCCAACGGTGCCGGGAAGACGACCTTGCTCAAGTCTATTCTTGGCTTGCTCCCCCTCTCAAGTGGTTGGATCAAGTTGTACGGTGGGAGCTATCAGCAAAATCGACATCGTGTTGGGTACGTCCCTCAGCGTGAATCTGTCGATTGGGACTTTCCTACGACAGTTCTGGACGTCGTGGTCATGGGGCGATATGGGAAGCTGGGGTGGTTTCGTCGACCAGGTCGAAAGGACATGGATGTTGCTCGTCGATGCCTTGAGAAGGTTGGGATGGAGTCCTTCGCAAATCGACAGATCAGTCAACTCTCTGGAGGCCAGCAGCAGCGGGTATTTTTGGCTCGTGCGCTTGCACAAGAGGCTGATCTGTACTTGATGGATGAGCCCTTTGTCGGGGTGGACGCCGTGACGGAAAAGGCCATCGTTCAATTGCTGTCTGAGCTTCGCTCCCAGAACAAGACCGTTATCGTCGTGCATCACGACCTGCAGACCGTCCGAGAGTATTTTGACTGGGCGTTGATGATCAACATGCACCTCGTGGCCATCGGACCCATTGAAGAGGTGTTCAATGAGGACAACTTGCGCAAAACATACGGCGGACGTCTGGCGATATTGAGTCAGGCCGCTGATGTTGTCGCGAAGGAGAGGGCTTGATGGATATCCTGGGCGAGCTGCTCCAGTACTTCGGTCCTCACGCGAGCACAAGGCGTGTCGTGATGCTTGGGTGTATGTTGCTCGGAATCTCCAGCGGTGTGCTCGGCACATTTGCGCTGTTGAGGCGTCAAAGTTTGCTGGGAGATGCAATGGCTCATGCCGCCTTGCCGGGTGTCTGTGTCTTCTTCTTGTTGACACACAGTAAACATCCCGTCGGTTTGTTGCTCGGTGCGTTGGTCAGTGGGTTGATAGGATCCTTTTTGATCATGCAGATCACCCGACACAGCCGCATCAAAAATGATACAGCGATTGGCCTTGTGCTCTCTGTCTTTTTTGGTGGTGGGATTGTCTTATTGACCGTGATCCAACAGAGTGGTGCCGGGAATCAGGCCGGCTTGGACAATTTTCTGTTCGGAAAGGCTGCCTTTTTGCTCTACGAAGACATCATGTTGATCGGCGGAATGGCTTGCTTCTTGTTGTTGATTGTGGGCCTGTTTTTCAAAGAGTTCAAGGTCTTGTCGTTTGACGCTGGTTTTGCCGAAAGTCTTGGGTTTCCAGTCAAGCGTCTCGATGCCTTGTTGACGTCTTTGATCGTGATCGCCGTGATGATCGGTTTGCAGGCTGTGGGGGTCATCTTGATGGCTGCGTTGTTGATCATACCGGCAGCCGCAGCTAGACAATGGACAAATAGATTAGGTGTCATGCTGGTCTTGTCTGCAGGTGTCGGTGCACTTTCGGGGATGTTTGGCGCGTTCTTCTCCGCGATCGCACCGAAGACACCGACTGGACCAATTATGGTGTTGACGGCTTCGGCGATGTTGCTTTTGAGTCTCACATTTGCGCCGGGACGTGGTCTACTCGCCACGTGGTTGAGACAGCGACGTATGAAGAGGAAGATCCTCATCGAGAATATCCTGAAAGCCTTCTACAAAGAGGCTGAAGAAGAGGGGGATACGCTCAGTACTGTCTCTTTTGAACGCGTGCAACGTCATTTTCAACTTACAGCAGGGGCCTTAAAGGGGTGGTGTCGTACACTGAGTCGTGAAGGTTTTCTCGACGAGTCCGCGAATGGATACGCGCTAACCCAAAAAGGACATGAGCGCGCCGAGAAGATCGTACGCGGACACCGTCTCTGGGAGCTTTACCTGATCCGTCAGGCTGAGATCGCCGATGACCATGTACAGCGTGACGCTGAGGATATGGAGCACTTTTTGTCGCCTGAGATCATCGCGCAGCTCGAAGAGTTACTCGAAGCGGAGCCTGACCAGGATGAAATCTCTGATGCTTCGCCAGAAGGGAGTCTTTCTTCATGACACAATTTTTGGCTACGACCTTTCTCGGTTTGCATACAGATCAATGGTGGATCATTTTGATTGGCGTCTTAGCGTGTTCATCGGCTGGTTTGATTGGGAGCTTCTTGATCCTTAGAAAGCTCGCTTTGATGGGAGATGCGATCAGTCACTCCGTCTTGCCCGGCATCGCTGTCGCTTCGATATGGACGGGGAGCGTCGCGTCTTTTCCTGTATTGATCGGCGCGAGTGTTGTGGGTGTCTTGACCCCAATGTTGGTCGACGCGCTTAAAAAGACCGGGCGAATCTACGAAGATGCGTCCATCGGTGTTGTCTTTACGGTCTTGTTCTCCATCGGTGTCATTATGGTCAGCCGTGCAGGGAATGTGGATCTCGATATCGACTGCGTATTGTACGGTGAGATCGCGATGGCACCCTTTGACGTCGTCACCCTTGGGAAGAACTTCGTCCTTGGACCACGCGCCTTCCTGATCCTGGCGTTTGTGTTCGTCTTAAACGTCTTGTTTGTGACCTTCTTTTACAAAGAGCTCAAAGTCTCCTCATTTGATCCTGCGCTCGCTGAGTCGATGGGACTGCGACCACGTCTGATGCATTACCTGTTACTCGGTTTCGTCGCGCTTACGACGATCGCTGCCTTTGAATCTGTTGGTGCCATTATCGTCGTCGCGATGCTCATCGCGCCCGGCGCGACAGCTTACTTGCTGACCGATAGACTTGGTGTGCTGCTTTTCTTCTCCGCGCTTTTCGGTGCGCTCGCAGCGTTCCTTGGGTATATGATGGCGCTTGGACTCGGAGGGAAGGTCTCCATCGCCGGGTGTATGGCGGTAATGGCTGGTGCGCTGTTTGCGATTGTCTTCTTCTTCTCGCCAAGCTATGGGATGGTACCGAAGGCCTGGAGACGCTTGCTTCTCGCCCGTCGATTGGCTCGTGAACACATCTTGGGTGCACTGTACCGTCTTCAGGAGGACGGTCCTGATTGGATCGATGAGCAAGATGTCTTTGACAAACACCCTGAGAGTCGCCCTTACATCAAAAAAGCAGCGCGACAGTTGATGGCCAATGGGATGCTCCTTTGGGAAGGGTCGAGGATGAGGCTCACAAACGCTGGTTTTGAAAAAGCGATCACCCATGTCCGAGCGCACCGTCTATGGGAATCCTTTTTGGAACAACATCTCAACCTACCACCTGATCACGTTCACCGATCAGCTGACGATATGGAACACTTTTTGGGGCCTGACATCCTCGATAATATCGTCTCTTCACTTGAAAATCCCGAAGAAGACCCACACGGACAACCTATCCCCAAACAGACCTCCAAACGCTCTTCGAAATAACACAAACCAAGAAAAGTGCAGCTTTACATTCACATTCCCGAAACCTTTCTGTATGGTGTTGCTTCTACAAGTGAGACGAAGTCTCTCGTGTGGGATCTTCCCGATAAGGGTTGCTTTTCCTGCTTGATTAAATTATATACCAAAATAGTATGAAATAAAGTTCCATCGATGATGGTACGACAAAGAGATATGTTTTTTCTGGTGTGGTGGATTGGAAGCCACGCTAGGGTATGAATAGGAGAGAATCATGAACATCGTGAGCCTGGAACCGACACCCAATCCGAACGCATTCAAATTTAACTTGAGCGAAGACTTGAGCGGTGGTGTCCCTCGTTCGTATCAAAATGTCGACGCCGCAAAAGACGATCCACTTGCGGCGCAAATCTACGACATTGAAGGCGTTGAGTCCGTTTTTTACTTGGGTTCCTTCCTGACGGTCTCCATCTACGATGGGCAAGATTGGGAGACTGTGGTGAAAGCTGTAGGGAAGGCCATCTTAAACGTCGACGATGAGATGCTTGAGACACTTCGCAACTTGACCTCCACAGACAACGAAGATCCCGAAACGGACGAGTTGAAGTCTAAAATTAACGGGATTCTCGACGAGATGGTGAGGCCAGCGCTTGCGAACGATGGTGGTGGTCTTGATCTCCTTGGGATTGACGGAAACTCCGTGTTTATCCGTTACCAAGGTGCCTGTGGGACTTGTCCCAGCGCGACAACAGGAACACTCTCTGCAATTGAGCGCCTTTTGCGTCACCAAATCAACCCAGAAATCAACGTGATCCCTTCCTAATTCGATTCTCAGCTTCTTTCCTACCTCAATCGTGTTATACTCCCTTTACATCCATTTTTGAGTCTATTTGTGCAGCTTGTGCGCGGCATTCGCGTGTGGAGTTGTAAACTGTTCATTCTGTACTGGACATGCGGAGGTCGCCATGATCGGAGAGAACGTAAGGAAGCAGATTGAGGAACGTATTCAGCAGCTGATCGAACACAACAGAGACTTACAATTTACATCACCGGACGATTTGCCCAAGGATAACGAGAGTTTTATCCTCGGTGAGTACCCGGAGTGGTTGACGCTCTATTGGCCACTTGGAGATGGTCAATTTGATATCGCAAAGAACGTCGTCGATGCTGCGGCATCGACGACCATGGCGCTTTGGTTTATGTCACAGGCCGTGAAGGATCTGGAGCGCGTGACCAAGTCCGACACACAGTCGATGTGTGACGAGTTGATGTTGCAACTCTCCGACGCGAAGGAGGTCCCCAAGTTCTTTCAGGGGAACACAAAGGACGTCATCTTCCAGGCCCCTGAGGGGGCGATGGGGTGGTGGCCATTGATTGATGGTTATCGCTTCCCTGCGGTGATCGGAGATTGGCTTGTCGACCATATCATCGAACCCACTGATCTTCGGAAGGCTCTCGCGAACAACGCCGATGGGGATTTTTGGTCTTGGTGTATGGCTGTAAACAGTACGACACCTGACACACTGGAGTACAGAGTCGATATCAACTCAACTGTGTTTTACGAGCCTCTTTTGGGGTCGCGCTTTATGTGGGATGAGCTTGCTCCGCAAGCCCAAACACTCGTTGAGCTTGTCTACGGGGATGACATCTCCAATCAAGAAGACATGAAGCTCCCAATCGGTACGTACTACACGGAGAACGCGACGATTGACGTCAAGCAAAATATCTCGGGCGTCGTGAACGTCAATATCCTCTCTGCGATTCCTTTATTGGACGGATATCAGCCATTTTTGGAAGACATCAACAACGCGATGTCTTTTATCCGCAAAGCGACGTTGATGGCGATGGACCCTGAAAATCCGTTGACCTGGGAAGATCACTCTTACGATTATTTTCCGATCGAATTTGCACCGCTCGCCTACACGATTCGCGCCCAAAAGCGCATCTTTGAGATCAAACAAGAGTTTGGGCGCGAAGACTATCCCGACCTGATGGACGAGGAACTCAAGCTCGCGGCGCTCGTGTATTTGCGCAAGAAAGCACGTGAATATCTCGACACACCCAATGTCTCCAATCCCAACGGGAAGGAAGCCTACACCAACCTGATCTTCGTGTTCAACGCGATGGTCAACTTGCGGTACATGGACAACACGCTGCTGACGGATGATGAGGACTGGTCACTGTACATGGAGGTGATGCAGATGTTGTTTATCGACATGCCTGAAGCCGATTATGTCGTGGGGACAGGTCCATACCCATTGCCTCTTGATGCGAAGCTTGAGATCTCTTCGGTGGCCTTTGTCACGCCGCCTTTGATCGAGTCATATGCGTTGTTTTTGCTCGTTGAAGGCGAAAATTGAGCCGTCTTTTGATGGGCATTCAACTCTTTGACGTACCTGCGATCTTTTCAATCCACCTGATCGAATAGATGTCACTTCTGTACTCCGAAAGCAACCGGATCTTTTTCTTGCTGTCAAGAGGATCTTTGATCAGGTAATCACGTCCTCTCTTTCCCACGATCAGCACCCAATGGACACTCCAGTTGTTGAGTTTGATCTTCGCGATGACTGGATTCTTGAGAGCCAGTTGTGACAAGATCATTCTGTGCGTTGGACGTTTGGGGGTCACGACCCGTAATCTTCCTTTTGAGACGCGATGGATGCCGCTCCAGATCAACCATCCCCTTTGGGTGAAACCTTTGTGCTTTTTGAGCTTTTGGTTGAGCTGTTTGGGGTTGAGCGTGTATCCGTATCTCGCCATCGCCATCGCTGTGCAGCTCAGGGTGCAACCTACAGCTGCGAGTGTTTCGTTTGTATGGCCGAGTTTGACCTTGCGCCAGCGCTTGTCTATCTGCAGGTAGTATGGGAGCTTGTCGACCTTCATCTTCGGAGGAGCTCCTCGATACATCGAAGAGATGGATTGACGTTTCTTCTTTCTCGGCTCCCTCCACATGTGTCCACAACCCCACCATATCAAGACGATCATCGATAGCAGCCAGCTCGTCCCAATTCCAAGTGTGTGGATTGGGAGTCTCATATCCTTTGTGTCGATCATGCCCAACTCCTTTTTTAAAAGTGGATACAGATCATTGTCTTTTTGAGGTGAATGTATCGTGGAGGGAGTGTGAATCTTCGTTGAATGGTTGGTGGGGATGTCAGAAAAATGCTCGTAGAGCAGGTCTATATATGTCGGTACATTGGTCTGTTCACCCGTGAATGGAGTTCATGTGTTTTGCATAGTGTACTGTGTTAACATCGTTTTTTTGCAATGAGCGAGAAACTTTTCGGGGGAATGTTCGATACTTGTTGTATGCTATTTTTGTATCCGGAAGGTGCTTGAGGATCGCCTGGCGAGACATCTTGACCCTTTGTATCCGTGAAATCCGCTTTTTTGCATGAGGAGTTGCTCATGAGAGTGAATGATCCCCGTCCCGAACCGCGTCGACCAATTCACCAAAAGCCGATTGACGCAGTCGAGCAGAGAACCCCAGAGCGCCGCCAACCGAACTTGCCTGATCGTCTACGTGATCTTGCTGGCCAGGCGCTCAATAAGACGAAGGAGACGTTTCAGCGGATCTCTCAGCAGATACGTGAGCGCGTCGGTCAAAAGAGCACATTTACCTCCTATGAAGAGGACAACAAAGCGAAGGCGCTCACGGGTCATGGTGCACGTGTCGCAGAGCAAGATCTGAACTTCGCGACCTCCCGTCTTCCGGGATTTGCGCAGCAGCCAGCAGAGGCAAATCAGACCCACACCGTCCGGGCCGGCGATACCTTGAGCGCGATCGCCCGACAACATGGGACGACGTGGCAAGCGCTCGCCGAAGCCAATAACATCAGCAATCCAAATCGTATCTATCCAGGACAAGTCCTCCAGATCCCAGGGCAAAGCTCTCCATCAAGCCCCACAACACCGGCGAATCCTACAACACCAGCGAATCCTACAACGCCAGCGAACCCTGCAACACCTGCCAATCCCGTTGATCCGACTGGAACGCAGACAGGTGTTTCGTTGACGCCTGATCAGGTCCATATCAACCAATTTGACGGTGATCCAAACGGCAGTAACGCCGACTGTGGTCCGACATCTCTCGCGATGGCGCTCCACTCTGTTGGGATGGCTGTCCCTGGTGACAATCAATCTTCTTCTGTACAGACGTTGCAGGCGACACGTCAGGCGATGGTCACAGAAGCTTCTCGTGATGGTGTGAATGCTGATGGGACCCGAAATGACGCAGAACACAGCACGTGGACAAGTGGCTCTGAGATCGTTCGAGGCGCAGAGGCGGCAGGTGCAGAAGCTGTTCGACTCCCCGCAGATACAGACGCTATCGCGCAGTCGATCATGGACGGAAATCCCGTCGTCGTGAACGGAAACCCCGGCGCAAGTGGAGGTGGTTGGTCATCATACAATGATGGACACTTTATCACTGTCACAGGGTATGATCCACAGAGTCAGCAGTTCACGGTCAATGACCCACTCGATCAAGGACCACGTCAAATCTCCCATGATGATCTGAAAAACTACATGAACGGTGTCAACTGGACACCAGCTGTGATCTCAGTTCGCAATCCAAACGGTACCGCACCAGCGAACCCAGCGGCACCTGCGAATCCAGCGGCACCTGCGAATCCCAATCCTTCCAATCCAACAGCGCCAGCGGCACCAACACAGCCAAGCCAGCCAACGCCTCCTGCACAGTACACAGTGCAGCCCGGTGATACGTTGAGTTCTATCGCACGTCGTCATGGGACATCCTGGCAAGAGCTCGCACAAGCTAACAACATCAGCAATCCAAACCGCATCTACCCCGGACAAACACTTGTTCTTCCAGGTAACAGCTCACAGCCAAGCCAACCTGTACAGGGGGCAGCGCCTGTCGCTCCGACTGGACCTTCCCAACCTGGTCAGGGGATCACTGCTGAACAGCTTCGTTATCTTTCGCCCAATCTCTCCGCACCAAGAGCGGAAGAGTTAGCACCCCATATCAACCGCGCCATGGAAGAGGCGAACATCAACACACCACAACGTCAGGCGATGTTCCTCGCGCAGCTCGCTCATGAGAGTGGTGGATTTATCTACAACGAAGAGATCGCTTCTGGTGCAGCATATGAAGGTCGTGCGGACCTGGGGAACACACAACCCGGTGATGGTCGTCGATTCAAAGGACGTGGCTTGATCCAGGTGACAGGACGTTACAACTACACACAAGCCAGCCAAGCGTTGGGCGTAGATTTTGTGAATAACCCTGAATTGGCTTCTCTCGATGAGAACTCTTCGCGTATTGCGGCGTGGTATTGGAACAGCCGTGACATCAACTCCGCGGCTGATGCAGGCGACTTTGAGCGTGTCACACGTCTGATCAATGGTGGGACCAACGGATACCAGTCTCGTCTGACTTACTACAACCGCGCACGTCAGATGCTCGGTGCGTAGCCAAGGTCAGGGAGCTTCATCTGCTCGTCGTAAATCATCGGGCAGAGTAGGCCACTCGCCATCGAGATAGCGTTTGATCAGGCTGGCGTGAGAGAGGGGTTTTGAGGTGTTGTTGATCTTGTCATTTTTCTCGTAATCGAGAAGCACAACCGTTGTTTTTTCGCCAAGTGCTCGCAGCTCTTCTAGCTCGCTTTGAACGCAGTGATCGAGCATATATTTGTAAGCGGGCAGATAGATCAACCACCGCGCGTCTCGATACGAAAGCAGCTCCTCCCCATCGACTCCTGCTCTATGCCCTCGTACTCGCCCATATTTCCGAACAGTTCGTTTGAGCTTCTTCATGGTGTCATTGGTAAATTTCACAGGATCAATGTCGTACGCTTCGAAGACCTTGAGACCCTGCCAGATCCCCTCGACAGATTGACTTGTGTGTGTTGGCGAGAATGGGATGGGGATGCCACCGTGTGGGTAAAATGGGCTGAGCTTTTGCCACGGTTCAGGCGCTTTTGAGGTCACATCGATGATCTCAATGTCTTCGCCGAGCTTCTTGTACAAACTCGCTGGCATCGTGCTTTTATGTCGAATTACAAATGGCATCTTTTTCTCCCTGGTGCTGTCAATTGTACGTTCGCGACATCATTGATACGAAGCATCCATAACATGGTTCGATGCAAAATGCATCTTAGTCTGTCGATGGAAAGTCCAAGTGACTTTTGTGACGATGTTGTCTCTTATCTGGTATAGGGTATGTGTAGGAACCTTGATAAAGCAGGATATTTGTAAGGAGCGAATTGATGACAAATGTATGGTTATGGGGTCTTGCGGCGGTGATAGGCATCATGATGCTTCAATTGCTGAAGGGACCATCGATGAACGCGTTGCTGAAAGATGCACGCAAGTCCGATGATGTTTCGGATCTCATGGATGCTGCGAAGAAGCTCAATCCGAATCGCCAGTTTTACTTTTACCAGGAAGCCATTCAGCGTTTGTGGGAGAGTTATCACCGGGAACTGGCTGCGGAGCTGATTCGCGAATTTGCGTTGGCCTTCCCTGAGGAAAAGATCACGCAATACTGGATGAAGCAGATCATCGAAATTGAAGGTGAGATTGCGAGGGAGACGCTAGGTGAGCACTTCATCGAGTCGTATTATGATCCGTCTGTCGCCAACTCGTGTGGCGTGGCCGGGTGAGGCCCACGCTAATCCGGCGGTCGTCGGATACAAACTCAATTGTCGTGTTGGAAGGTCTTTGTAGGGGGAACGTTAATTATTCACGCCAGCTTTTTTTCTGACCAATGAGACGAGTTCTTTTGCGCGATCAAGGTCGACTGGATTGTGCAGTTGACCATCTTGCTTGAGCCATGTGCCCACGATCAGTCCGGTGCTGTGTGGGAGCAGCTTTTGCAACTGTTCGGGGGTGACACCACTTCCTACGAGGAGAGGGCACTCTGGGAAGATTTGATTGAGTTGTCTACATTGTTGCAGGTCGGCAGATGCGCCTGTTCGTGTCCCTGTGAGGATTAAACCGTCGGCTTTTGCGCGCTTCCAGAGTTCATGGGCTTCTTCTTCCATGCTGCGTTTGGCGAGTGGCGCGGAGTGTTTGACTTGGAGATCTGCGAGGATGACACATTCGGGGTGGATGATATCGCGGTATCGGACCGTTTCGTGTGCTTTTCCTTGGATGAGTCCCTGATCTGTGACCATCGCGCCGCTGTGGACGTTGACGCGGACAAAGTCCGCGCCGACTGCCGCTGCGATCGCGATGGACGCTTGTGCGTCGTTACGCAAAACGTTGATCCCCAATTTGGGGGCGTCTCGTCCGAGTTCTTCAAACTTGCGAGAGATGGCGTATGCGATGCGCGTCATACCTGCGATGGTGTGGGGAGGGACACTCTCTGGGTAGAATGGAGCGTCGCCGAAGTTTTCGATCATCACGGCGTCAAAGCCTGCTTCGGCCAAACGCATTGCGTCTGTGACTGCGCGCTCTTCGATCTCGGAAAGTGAGTAGTTTCCTTGGAGTATGGGCCACAAGTGCACCATCCCAAACAAAAAGTGTCGTCCTCGGCGAAAGTAATCAATCTTTCTTGGTGTCATCCATCCGGTCCTTTATGTTGAGCATACCTGGCTTCATGAGTTATGGTACCCTGAACTTGGGTCGTTCTCGGCGTCATGATCTTCCGATAGTCCTCGTTCTTCGACACAAGCGAGGTTCTTGTGCATGACAGGGGAGCATTCTTCACTATTTATTCTCTGTTGTCACGAAAATATCACTTCAGTCTCTCTTTTTTCTCCAATTACCCAGAAATAGTGTTCTTATCTTCTTTGTTTTGAAACAACATCACACTCACCTTGTCAATACAATTGATGAGCATTATTGTAGGTATATCCATGCTCTGTCAGTGCCTTTCACCGTGTACATACCCAACAGGGCACGATCTGGTCTGCGCAATAGGAGGTCTTATATGTCCCGAATAAACCGGTTTTTCATCGCACTTCTTTTGTTCATGGCCTCCATCCCAGACGCAGCTCTCGCAGAAGATGGGTTGATCTATGGGAACTGGTCTTCAGACGTTTTTTCGTCTGTCACATCCAAAAAGCAACCCATCTTTTCCATCGAAGGGAAGATCTCGGCGAAGACCACATCCGGATTGTGGGAGAAACCTGTCTCATTCGTCGCTGAATTCGCCATCCCTGGTAACAGTCAACAAACAGCCCGTTTCTCCTTCTCGATCCAGTCTCTGCGACAAGTCTCAGGCGTCCACGTCTACAAGGTCTCCGAAAAAGAAGTCACTGGGACCTATACCGAATACAACGGACAACTGATCGAGTACGACGCCAAGATCACAAAAGGACAACTGATCGTCGAGTCCATCAACGTCGAACAAGATGATCTGCTCAAGCTCCGAGCGAGCTTTTGGTTCCACGTCGATGACACAAAGCAATTGCGGACATTTGAGAAGGGACGCATTCAACTCGATGTACGGATCGCTCCACCGACGCCTGTCAAGACAAAGCCTGTCGACTCCAATCCCTCTAGCAGCACAAACCAGACGACCAAGAGAAGACCTTACCGTGCGCCTGGAGGACCTGCCGTCGTTGGGTGCGGTGGAGTCGAGATTGGCGATTACGATGACTATAATGATGATGATTCAGATGATTCTGATGACTCAGACGACACAGATGATTCGGATGATTCGAGTCAGTACGATGATGGCCAAGGGTGTGGGCATGATCCCATCCTGGACGGTGATGGTGATGGCTATGGTGATGATGATGATTCTGATGATGATTATTCGTCCGATGGGTGCGATGACTATGATGATATGCCCCAACGCGCTGGGACAAAGTACACATATCTTCGCAATCAACGTCGCTGGCGTCGTCAATGGAGCAGCTTCGTCCAGTTTGGGATTCCTTTGATATGGATCTTTTGGATGCGTGTGAGTGTCCGAAGACGACGGAGGCGAGAGCAAGAAGGTTGATTGAGGATTATGCGTCGAGATCGTCGGGGATCTCAGCGATCATTCGTTTCCAGGCTGCTGATTCACCGTCACTTGGGGCGCGGTAATCACCGCGAGGGGAGAGGGAGCCACCTGAACCCACTTTGGGTCCGTTGGGGATACAACTTCTCTTAAATTGGCTGATCTGAAAGAATCTATGTACAAATGTCCGCAGGTGTGTCTTGATGTCCGCGATTGTGTATTCATTACGCCGATCTTTTGGGATAGAAGGCCACGTCCCTTTGTGCTTGTTGTGCCACGCATTGTACGCGATGAAGGCGATGCGAGGAGGGGTGTACCCAAATCGCAACGTGTAGTACAGATGGAAATCCTGCAATTCATACGGTCCAATTGAATCTTCGGTCTTTTGTTGAGGCTCGTTATCTCCCTCTTGGGAGGAGGGGATCAGCTCTGGACTGATCTCTGTGTCCAAGATCTGTTTCAAGACGCGACTCGATTCAATCCCCATTTGACCGGTCTCTGCAATCCATCGGATGAGATATTGAATCAGTGTCTTGGGGACACTCGCGTTGACCGCGTAGTGGGACATATGATCGCCAACACCGTAGGTACACCAACCCAAGGCCAATTCGCTCAAATCACCTGTCCCAATGACCATCCCACCGTGGAGATTGGCGAGGCGGAAGAGATGACTTGTGCGCTCACCTGCCTGGACATTCTCGAATGTGATGTCATAAACCTCTTCACCCTCAGCGTATGGGTGACCGATATCCTTGAGCATTTGCATACAGCTCGGTCGGATGTCCAGCTCTTCTGCGTGGCAGCCGATGGACTTCATCAGAGCATGCGCTTGTTCGAGCGTCCGCGAGCTGGTTGCGAAGCCGGGCATGGTGTACGCGAGGATATTCTCTCTGGGATAGCCCAAAAGATCCATCGCACGTGCTGTGACGATCAGGGCGTGGGTCGAGTCGAGTCCTCCAGAGACGCCGATGATCGCCTTTTTGATCCTCGCCGCCTTCATCCTCTTGACGAGCCCTTGCACCTGGATTTGATACGCCTCAAAACATCGTTTATCACGGATATGTGGGTTCGATGGTACGTAGGGGAAGCGCTCGTATTCTCGTGAGAGGAGCAGCTGTGTGCCTCTCGGTAATTGTGATGAGTATTGAATGGTCCGAAAAGACTTGATGGTTTCGGCGTGTGTCCGGGCGTTTTGTGAAAAACTCCCTTGTCTCATGCGCTCTTGAGAGAGCCTCTCCAGGTCGATGTCACCGTAGATAAGTTGAGGTTCATAGCTGAACCTATCTGATTCCGCGAGTTGGTGACCATTTTCGTAGATCAGCGCGTGTCCATCCCAGGCGAGGTCTGTCGTCGATTCACCTGTCCCTGCAGCGGAGTACAGGTATGCACTCAGACATCTGGCGGATTGGTTGGAGACGAGTTGTTGTCTGTACTCGGCTTTCCCGATGGTGATGTTGGAGGCGGAGAGGTTGAGCAAGACTGTTGCACCTGCAAGGGCCGCGTAGCACGAAGGTGGGATGGGGACCCAGACGTCTTCGCAGATCTCGGCGTGGAAGGAGAACAGTGGCTGATCGCGAAGTTGGAAGATCAAATCTGTCCCAAAGGGGATATCATCCTGGCCACACAGCGACACCTTCGAAAAGGTCGCGTGTTCAGCAGGTGTAAATTGGCGCAGTTCGTAAAACTCTCTGTAGTTGGGGAGGTAGGTTTTTGGTGTCACGCCGAGGATTTGGCCTTCGTGGATGACGACCGCGCAGTTGTACAATTGGTGACGAAAGACTAAGGGGATGCCGATCACTGCAGTGATCGGGAGCGCTGTTGTCGCGTGGAGGATGCTCTGGAGCGCGTCGAGGCATCCACGTAAGAGCGCTTGTTGGTGGAAGAGATCTTCACATGAATACGCAGAGAGCCCTAGCTCTGGAAAGAGAATCAGGAGGGCTCGTTGTGAGCAGGCTTCTTCCATCATCTCGATCACGGATTCGGCGTGGACGGCTGGATCTGCGACGTGGACTTCTGGGATCGCGACTGCCACGCGGGCAAAGTTATGTGTGTAGAGATTGAAGAAAGATGAGTGAACGTTCAATGTCGTGTCCTCTCTGGAAGGCATACGGCCTTAGGGGGAAGGGCGGGTCCATATATGCTTGGGGGTGTTGAAGACCATCACGCGGTACATGTTGTAATTGGTGACAAAGAGTTTCTTTCCGTCAGGTGTGAGGACCATCCCAATGCACATTCTGTCAGCAGGAATGGTCTCAATGATCTTGTGATCTTTGAGGCGGATAACGGAGATATTTTTGGAGTAGTAGTTGGCCACGTAGGCAAAGCGCTCATCGGGACTCAATGTGATGGTCCGCTGTCCTCGTCCTGTTCGGAGTTTGAGTTTGAGTTTTCTGCTTTTGATGTCGAACATCAAGAGCTTGCCGCCGCCGTTTGTCGTGAGATACATCGTCTTGCCGTCTTTGGTTTGGGCAAAGTGACGGGGATTTCGGGGCAGTCCTTTGATCGTCTTGATGATCTTGAAGTCCGGTACAGAGAGGATGTCGATGCAATTTCTGACGAAGCTCGCGACCCAGGCTTCTTTGCCGTCTTTTGTGAAGATGACACCCCTTGGGACCGGACTGACACGTACATCGCGGACGCGTTTGTATGTCTTTCTATCGATCAACGTGATGGAGCGACCTTTCCAGTTACTGACGATGGCCCACCGACCGTCCGGGCTGAACGCGATACCTTTGGGTTCGCGTCCTGTCCTGATCTTGTGAAGGAGCTTGTGTGTTTTTGCGTCGTACACGTGGACACGTCGCTTGTTGAGGATGGAGACCCAGGCTTCTTTTCCGTTGTTTGTGTGGACGATTTCAACGGGGGTGCCTTTGTCACGCAGGCGGATTACTCGTTTGGTGGTGAGTTTCTCTGTGTTGATGATCGTGATACGTGATTCGTACAGCTCACTGCCCCATACCTCTTTGCCGTCTTTTGAGATGCTCAGTTGCTTGGGGGCGATTTTGAAGATGGTGAGCATTTGGTGGCGGTGTTTGTTGACAACTTTTCGCTTTCTTCGTCGTTTTCGGGCGTCTGCCTCTGGCAAGGCTACGCATAACGTCATCAGACAAATCAGTCCTACCAATCGGTACCATCGCATGATATCTTCTCCAACTCAACGCAAGGCTCCTTCTTCCAATATCGCGACAGAAGGAAGCTCATTTGGGCTATGCTTTGACTCTTCGACGGACAGGGGAAGATAATGATTCAATCTCCATCCACCTGCATGTCTACGATGCCTGTTCTACCATATGCGTAGATGATCCGAAAGTTCATGACACATTTCACGGGCAATCAGGCCGTCCGACAAAAAAGTAGATGAGTAGGTGTCGGTTGGAGAGCCATCGGTTTCAATTGTTTTGTCGTAAAAATCGCATGTTGTGTGGCTATTTTTGCCTGTCGTGTTGTCGATATCGCATGTTGGATGGGTCAAGTGACTTGTTGTGTGGCAAGGAAGACTTCGTGTGTGGCTGAAAAGAAAGGGTTTTTTGTCAACGTCATCATTTCGTCTGCGCATATTGATTGTTTGGACAGACATGTCGGTACATGAAGCACCTGAGAGGTCTTTGTAATGATTCGATCATAAAGGTGTTTTGGTACGAGAAGACATCTTGCTCGTGCGTGAAGGTATGTTCATCATGCGTGGAGGGTGTATATTGGCGCGAGATACCTTTTCCCTGTTACATGTAGATAAGATTTGGGTACAAAGGACGGCTATACCACGTAAATTGTCGTGTGCGGTGCTTGTTTTACGATCAAATCACTTCAGTTTGTGTTTGGATGTCGAAAACCGTTGGTGCAAAAGCCGGTTTGTATTGGAGGTTGAGGAGGCTGGCGTTGATAAAGTGGATCCCATCTTGTTTGATCTCTCCGGCGGCTTCGTGAATGTGTCCGAAGATATGATAGGCTGGTTTCTTTTTGAGGACGATCTTGATTAACTCTTCACAACCGACGTGTTCGCCTCTTGCAGTCTTGTCGAGGATGCCATATGGGGGGCCATGTGTGATCAGGATATCTGTATCATCGGGGATTTGCTCCCACTTCTCTTTGAGCGGTTCACCTCTTGGGAGGTTGAACGCCCAGTTGAAAAACTCCGGCTGCCAAGGACTACCGTAGATCTTGACGCCTTCGATTACGATGGAACTATCTCGCAGGTACGTGCAATTCGTCAGCATAGGTTCTGCGAGCTCGGGTTCGTTTTCGAGGGCGAAGTCGTGATTACCGGCAATGACAACTTTGTGTTTATGGGGGAGTGTCCCCAAAAAGTTGTTGAATCTTCTGATCTCTTTCTGCTTTCCGCGCGAGGTAAAGTCTCCCGCGTGGATCAAGACGTCTCCGTCGGGGATGTCAAACTGGTTGTGTTTGGTATGAGTATCACTGATGGCTACAATTCGCATGGTATCTGCCTGTAAGTGAGAAGTGTGCGTTTTATCGACCTTTCACCAATCACAACGCGTTCTGTGTGTGTTAGGTTCACTTTGCACATTGGGCGTCGAGGTGGAGGATTGTTCCACCTTTTCCTACGACAGCGCCGCCTGTCTTTGAGACGGCGATCGCGCTCAAGTCAGGCAAAGTCGAAGGGGCTTCATTGCTCCAGACGTTGCCGCGATCTTTTGTACCGTAGATCACGCCTGCTGAGCCGACAAACCAGCCTCTATTCAAGTCGATGAAGCCGATGCCGTTGATGTCGGCTCTGACTGTCGATGAGCGTGATTCCCAGCTGTTACCGCTGTCATAGGTGACCTTTAAGTTTCCGTCTTCCCCTCCACACCAGGCTTCACTTTGATCGACAACATGGACCGATAGAAACCGCTTCGCTGTCCCTGTTGGAACGGAGGTCAGCGTCACGCCGCCATCGATGGTGAAGAAGATGATCCCTGATGTGCCTACGACGTACCCGATCAAGGTGTCGTAGAAGGCGAGGGCAGAGAACTCAAGGTCACTTCGGTGGACCGTTGAGCTCCAGATTTGGCCGGCATTTTTCGTACGCAGGAAGGTGTACTCATCGCCTGTTGTATAGCCATCTTGATCGTTGAGAAATTGAACGCTTCGAAGTGTTGATGTGACCGGGGCTGTGAGCTTTGTCCAGGAAGCTCCACCGTCTTCTGTGCGGATGATGGTACCCTTTGCGCCAACAGCCCAGCCTTTCTTCTCACTGATGAATGTCACCCCGAAGAGATCGTCTTGCACACCTGACGTTTGTGTCGCCCAGGTTTTACCATTGTCCTTGGTGTGGAGCACGACGCCACCAGCGCCCACTGCCCACATATATTTGTCACCAGCACGTGAGACTGCGTGTAAGTCTGTCTGTACGCCTGAGCTTACGACTTTCCAGGTGTATGTATATGTATCGCATTCGACGGGAGTGGTTCCGGAGCAATCACACCCCCATGTGAATGCTGTCATCAGCGTGAACAGTAAAAAGATTCGGGTGTAGATGATGCGCATAAAGTATTTTCGCTCCCTTCGAGGAAAGTGTTCGCAGACATGAGGAAGTATATCCCCTGTACGTGGACATTGGAACACTCTTTCGATGGAAAAGTTGCACAGAAGGAGCGGAAAGGATCACTGTGATGGAGGGACGGCTTCTTTTTGTCGGTGTCTCTTGCAACGTTGGCTACAATACTTGACTTGCTCCCAGCAGCGTGCCCACTTTTTGCGCCAATTGAATGGGCGGCCACAGGCCTCGCAGACTTTGGATGGCAGGTGTTTCTTCTTGTGGGTCATAGTGTGTCTCTGTGTTCCCTGATGTATGCGGCACGCTCGACGATCGCTTGTTGTTCATCATCGCTCATTTTATCGATATGTCTGTAAGCCATGCCGATACGTGGGTTGTGTGCAAACGCCTCTCGGTGCCTGATAAAAAACTCCCAGTACAAGGCGTTGAATGGGCAAGATTTGGCTCCATGTCGTGCTTTGTGATCGTACTGACAGCCCTTGCAATGATCGCTCATCTTGTTGATGTAATTTGCGCTGGAGACGTAGGGTTTTGTCCCTACAATGCCGCCATCCGCGAATTGACTCATCCCACGTGTGTTTGTGATCTCAACCCATTCGAGTGCGTCGATGTAGATACCGAGATACCACGCGTCGACTTCGTCAGGATCACAACCGAGCAGCAACGCAAAGTTCCCCGTAACCATCAATCTTTGGATATGATGCGCATATGCGTGCTCCAAGGACTGATGAATGGCTTGTTTCATGCACGCCATCTTTGTGTTTGCGTCCCAATAGAACGAGGGCAGGGGAGTCGTATGAGAGAGCGTGTTCATCTTTGCATACGACGGCATATGAGCCCAGTACACTCCACGCATATACTCTCGCCATCCGATGATTTGTCTGACAAAACCTTCGACCTGTGCGAGGTCTACATCCTCTCGACCTCCTTGCCATGATTCGACGACACGCTCTACGACTTCGAGGGGGTGGAGGAGTTTGACGTTGATCGAGAAGGACAGCCGCGAGTGATACAAGGACCAACCACGATCTGTCATCGCGTCCTGGAACCGACCAAAGGACGGCAAACACTGCTCCACAAAGAAGTCCAGTAGCTCCAAGGATTCTTCTCTCGTCGTCGGCCAGATGAAGGCCACTCTGTTGATCCTCCCGATGGTTTTGATTCCCTCTGCCTCGATCAAGTCGACAAGCTCACTGACGTCCTTGGAGAACAGCTTTGGTGAGACGATGTTGTCCTTTTGCTTGAGCTTTTTACGATTCTCTGCGTCGTAATTCCAGCGACCTGTGACAGGCTTGTCTCCCTCCATCAAGATGTCGTATGTTTTGCGCATATTCCGATAGAAGGATTCCATCAAGTAGGTCTTTTTCCCCTTGAAGAAGTCTTTTAACTCGTTGCGCGTGGTCAAAAAGTGCTCGCTTTCTACGGCTGATGAGTCGATGTCGATGTGTTGGCAGAGTGTCTTGAGTTCCTGATCGACTCTGTACTCGTCTGGGAGCATATATTCGAATCGCGTGGCTGCGTGTTCTTTGATGAGCGTGTTGATGTTTCCCGTGATGGTTTGTTGGTTCTCAGGTGCATCGAGTTCGATGTAGTGGACATTGTGTCCTTGTTCTTTCAGGGCTTTGGAGAACGCTCTCATCGCAGCAAAAAACGCCACTATTTTTTGAATGTGGTGATGGGCGTAATCCGTCTCTGAGCGGATCTCCATCATCACATAGAGGACGTCCTCTTGTGCTTCTGAAAACCATGAATGTCCGATGTGAAGTTGATCCCCTAATACCAGGCGTAGGGTTGTCAAGGGTGGCTCCTTGTCTTGTATATGCTTCAAATGATCAATAAATGATGAACATATGGAACATATGTCTACGCTTGGGATAGATCAAGTCTTTGGTGGGAAGGGAGGTGGCGTGGATTGAAGGATCAGGGGGCGATGCACTGTGTCTTGTAGGTGACGACGATTTGCGCGCCAGCAGCGGGGATGGAGCCTGTTTCAAAGACGATGCTGTTGGAGCTGGTGTCATAGGACCAGCCTTGTGTGACGGTTTGACCGTTGATTTTGACCACGATGCTGTTGGGGTCTGCCGCTTGTGACAGAGCGAATGAGCGTTTGCGGCCGAAGGTGACGGCACCGAGTTGGCTTAATGTGTTGGACCAATTGGTCGAGCAGATAGAAGCCGTGACGCCTTGCATTTGTGTCGCGATGTCCCAGTATCTCGGCGCGGCTTTGGCCTGTTGAGAGCCATTTGCGCAGCCGTTTCCAGGAGGACCAACAACAGCAGAAGCCCGAACGAGCGCGTTGTTGTTTTTCTTGAGACCCAAGAAGAACTTGACGTAGAAGGCGATGGAGTTCGGTGAGCTGTCTGATTCATCGGAAACGTAGACGATCGACAGAGACGCATCGTTGCGCAAGAATCCCTGGTTACAATCGTTGAGGCGATCAGGTTGCAGTGCTTTGTAGGAGGCTTCGATACCTTGCTCGTTACCGGAACCGTTGAGACCGACTTTGACGTTGTTGGAGAAGAGCGTCAAGCCATTGGGGGTTTGCGGCGTGATGACCTTTTGGCTACCACGAAAACAGCCTGTGTTTGGGATGTCAGGTCTTGAAGGTCTGTCGCAAATTTTCTTGGCGGGGTCGTATTTGTACTTGGTGCCACAGTCTGCGTCTGTTGTGGTGACGGCGATGTGGTAGTCGGCGTTGAGTTGGTTGGCCCACTTCATGAAGGAGCCGAGGTTTTGCGACAGGTTGTTTTGGTTGTCTTTCATCGAGTTGGAGTCATCGATCACAAACAAGATGTCGATTTTGGGTTGTTTTTCTTGTGTGAAGGTGTCTGTTTGCTCGCTCGTTGAGATGCCTTGGCCGGCGGTGATCACGTTGATAGGTGTTTGGCCGGGGACATCATTTTCGATTTGCAAGACACCTCTGTCTTGTCCCAGATCTTTGGGGGTGTAGCGGACTTTGATCCCCATAGATTGTCCGGAGTTCAGTTGTCTTGGTGTGCTTGCTGGTTGGGACAGGGAGAACTCAGGAGATGTTGTGGCTCCCCATTTGATCGCGGTCACACTTACCGTTCTCGTGCAGGTGTTGACGATATCCATGTCGATGTCGCGACTTCTGCAGCCTTTTCTGATAGAGCCGAAGTCGAGTGGACGTGGGATGATTTCGAGGCAAAGTTGTCCCGAGTAGCCGAGCAAAGGAATGCGCGCTGTGGGAAGCGCTGGATCTGTCGTTGTGAGTAGCAATTCCCCTTGTGCGACGGTTGAGTTTCTCGGTGCGTAGCTCACATCGATGTTGAATTGTTGACCCGATTTGATCGTGCGTCCCTGCACAGGGATGGAGGTTTGCAGACTGAAGACCTGTAATGGATCAGAGACACCAGAGATCTTGATGAGACATTCGTCGTAGCCGTTATTGATGACAGTGACGCCAGCGGTCTTTGATTGACCGATCCCGACGAATCCAAACTGTAGGATGGTGGGTTGTATTTTGATATCGCACGCTTTGGTGTTGGGGGGGCGTGACTCGATAGGGACAGTGAGAGTGGGATTTTTGGGGTCGTTAGAGGTGACGAGCAAGTTGCTCGTTTGTGGCTTATTACTGCCGCCTTTGAACGTGACCTCCACCTTCACATTTTCGTTGGGTCCGAGGACATGGTTGGCTTTGGGGGTGTTGCCAAGGGTGAACTCGTTGCTTCCTTTTTCGTCCAATTTGATGTTGGAGAGCGTGCACTTTTCGGTGCCGCTGTTTGCGAGAATCACTTGCTTGACGCCGTCTTTTGTAAAGGAGAGTTGTGCGGGAATCGCCTTGAGTGCACAGCCTCCAGCGCTCGCGAGGAGGGGGACAACGACCTGTGGTTTGTTGGGGTCGTTGCTATCGATATTGAGTTTGCCTTGTGTCTTGTCGATGTCTTTGGCTGTAAACGCGACCTCGAGCACGACTTCTTTTTCTGGGGCAATTTTCAGCGGAAGTGTCGGCGGTGATGGGATACTATATCCTTCGGCGCTGGTCGCGTCGATGTCCATTTTATTGATGACAAGTTCGAGGTTTCCGACATTTTTGAGCGTAAGCTTTGCCTTGACCATCTTGCCGACTTGTGGGTCGACAAATTGAAGGGTTTCGGGCGACACTTCCAGGTTGGGGGCGGACATGCGACCCACGAGATTGAGGGAGAATGTGTTGCCGTCATCGAGCGTCAAGTCGATGATGCCGTTGGCTTTTGGTGCTTTGGGGGTGTATTCCAGCTCCAACTCTGTCGCGCCGTTTGCGTCGAGCTCAACGGGGAGTGTGGGTTGCTTCAGGATAGCAAACTCACCTGTTTCGTTCTTTTTGAAGGTGATCTTTGTGATCGTGACTTTGGCCTGGCCATTGTTGGTGATGGTGACCTTTTTGGATTTTTTCTCTTTGGGGGGGACGTACCCAAAGTCGACGGGGTTGGGGGCGAGCAGCAGGCCACCAATGTATGTAGAGATGAGTTTGATGTCTGTTTCGCCTTCATCTCCTGCATTTTTTGCGTCTGTGATGAGCCTTACTTTTCCCTTGAACGCGCCGGCTTGTGTGGGGGCGTAGCGTATGGGGATGGTCAGTGATTCACCTTTTGAGACGGTGATCGGGAAGGTCCACTTTTTCGCGTCAGACAGAGAGAAGGGCGTGTTTTCATCGACTTCGATCAGCTTGATGGATTCGATACGGAGATCGAGCTGTCCTGTGTTGGTCACAGTTGCAATCTTCGTCTCTTCTTCTCCTACACTGATCGCTGAAAACGCGATATTTTGTGGTTCGACCTTGATTTGTGAATATTCGTTGAGATTGCCGCCTTCGCCACAATCGCAACCTGCCATCAAGCCTAAACATAAAACGATACAGAGCCAAAATCCAAAAGACCATTCTTTCATGAAGTTTATTCGTCCTTATATTCGAGGAACCATACCTTCTGAACGTACTGCGTCCATGCGATCACGCATGAACGTATATCACATTTGCTGCTGGATTGTATGCACCGAATGTGACCAACATGTGACAATGCACAATTTTGTGGGTTCCATCCGGCCACCCTTTTGATGAACACAAAGCAGAATCGATTTGTTTCGGTGGAGCCGCAGGGGATATCAGGTCGTTGGAGGGGGGATAAGACCGAAACGTAGGACTGTTGCGACGGTGTTTGCGAGTTCTGTCGCTCTCTCTGGTCCGACACCAGCGCGTGAAAAGTGTCCATCGACGTACTGACGACAAAGACCATAGACGAGGGCTCTGGCTGTCAACTCGACGTCGCGATTGGATGCTGCCTGCGAATGGTTGACGTCGCCGATCACCTCTTTGACGAGGAGTTTGATCTCTTGCTCAATCTCTTTTCTGACGTCACCTTTGGAGGAGGGCATATATTCACTGTCGTAGATCACGACAAATTGTTCGGGGTGGTGTGCTGCAAATGAGACGTATGCGCCACATACGGCTTTGAATCGCTCAAGCGGCTCGTCCGGCGCATTCTGGACAGCGACGCGTACCTCTTGCATCAACTGAATCTGCGAGCGTTCGGCGAGAGACGCGAGTAATTCTTTTCGATGCTTATAGTGTCTGTACGGAGCACTCGGGGCAACACCGGCTTCACGAGCGGCTTCTCGCAAGCTAAATCCCCTCAAGCCCTTTGAGCGGATCAGTCTCAACGCTGCATCCATCAGTGCTTCTTTCAAGTCTCCGTGGTGGTACGTTTTGCGTTTTTTCAACTTCCTGTTTACTCCATTGAAAGCTCCGTTTCTTTCTTATGCTTATCAGAATTCCTGTAAATGACAAGCTCTTGCTTGCGCCATAGCTTTAGGCGCACGTTGAAGAAATGACCTATTTGCCTGGATTTTTGCGTGTGTGAAACACGTTTTATTTTTTTTGAAAGGGAGGAGACTTCGATCGTCTTGGGGTTTGGGCTTGTCGTTCTCTTTTTGAGGGTTATTGGACACGGACGCTTTGGAGTTGGCGCTTCATCCATTGTGTTTCGGTTGCGGTGCGATGGGAGCCTCTTTGGAGATCGACGCGTTGACTTGTATTGGAGCCTGTATCGTAAAGCTCGACAGAGAGGGCACCGTTGAGATCATATCCGAGGTGTAGTTCAACGCGCTGTCCTGCGGGTCTCGGTGGGAGTCCTGTGATCTCACATGAGCCGATTTCGACACATTCTTCGGGGAGTTTACTCTCTCCTTCGACGAGTTGGATGGTGACGCTGACTTGGTTGTCGTATGCGGTGTAGTACACGTGCTGTGTGCTTGCGGGGAGGGAGGTGTGTCGTGGGAGCAACGTATCGACAAATGAACGCCCAAGTGAGTCGAGCACGACGATTCCAAGGGTGTGATTGGTGATGTCTCGTGCCTGTACGCTTCCTTTGAGTCTGTACGGTGATGGTTCTGCTTGTGCGTGGGGAGTGGGGTTGTGTTGTGTGTTGGCGATACGAGCGGCTTCGAGTGCGGCGCCTTTAACGACTGCTTCGTCTGGGTTGACCGTGGATATCCCTGGTTTTCCCCACGCGTTGGTGATCCAGGCTTGTATGCTTGGCATTCTCGTCGCGCCACCTACGAGAAACACGTTCTGAAGTGCTGCCCAAGATGTGTTCGCGTCTTCGAGCACGAGGTCACATAACGCCTTGCACTGGTCCAAGAGTGGTTTTCCGAGTGACTCGAATGTCTCTCGATCTATTTGGAGCTGGTGTTGGAAGCCTGCATGGGAGAGTGATAGGAAGCTTTTGTTTCTTCGAGACAGCGCGTGTTTTGTCGAGCGCGTTCGTTGCTGAAGCTGCTGATATGCGATGGGATCATCGAGTGGGTCGACTCCGTAGTGGGTGACAAAGTCGACACTGAAGTAGTGAATGAGTCGATCATCCCAGTCTTTTCCACCTAATCTGGCGTGCCCATTTGAGGCGATGATGTCGAGCGTGGTTCCATTTTTTTGTAAGAGCGTCACGTCGAACGTCCCTCCGCCGAGGTCAACCACCAATTGTAGCCCGTCTTCGTCGGGGAGGTCATATCCGTACGCAAGGGCTGCAGCGGTCGGCTCATTGATCAGTCTGTGGACCCTGATACCTGCGAGGGAAGCGGCTTCGAGGGTTGCCTTACGTTGCAGATCATTGAAGTAGGCCGGCACAGAGATCACGGCGTCTTTCACTGGGATGCTTGTGTATTGTTCAGCATCTTGTGCGAGCTTTTTGAGGATGATCGCGTGGATGTCCGAGGGGGTGTAAAAGATGTCATTGTGTTCCCAAAGCCAGTGCTCATCTCCGATGAACCGTTTGACATCGCGGACGACATCTCCTCCTTCGTGTCCTGAAGCCTCTGCCGCGACGTTACCTACGTAAAGGGATTCTCCTTCGAAGAGGACGGCTGAGGGGGTCAGTCGATCCCCTTCCTGGTTGGGGAGCACTTCGATATGGTTGCGGTCATCGACTCTCGCGATGGCCGAATTTGTCGTTCCTAAATCGATCCCAAAGATGGGGAATGTTTCACTCATAGTGTGTTGCTCCCATTTTTGGGAGGCCATTTGGTGAGGGCCCCTGTGCGCTTTGAGAGTTCTGACGCGAGAGATGTGAATACTTGTGAAAGATCGATAGGGTCGTTAACAGCATGACAGTCCGCAGTTGTTTGGCAGATCCTATGTTCGAGGAATGGTCGATCGAGTGCCTGCCCAATTGCGATGACTTTGATGTTGATCCCTTGTTTGTGCGCGAGGCTTGCGGCATTTTCGGCTTCTGCTTTGTTATCTGGTGTACCATCTGTGATGATCATCAAATGCTTCTCGCGTTGCGTTGTCCCAAAGAGGTCTATCGACGCGTGAATGGCTGCACCGAGTGGTGTCGTTCCAACGGCTTGTAGCTCTGCGAGATGGGCTCGTATCACGATGGGTTGTGGTTGGAGCTGTGTGCGGACGTGGACGCCTGGATCACCAAAGCTCACGAGTCCAAAGCGCATCCCTTCCGGGCGTATGTTGTTGAGGAATTCGTAGGCGGCGAGCTTGGCTTCGAGGATTGCTTTTCCCTTCATGCTCGCCGAGCAGTCGATTGCGAAGACAATATCTTTAGGCGTCGGTGTGATAAGCGTTTCGAGTGATGGGGAGGTGATAGGGGTCACGAGCAGTGTTTGTGTTGTTTCAAGCTCGACCGCTTCGACTTCGATCAGAGCGTTGAGACCATATCGAAAGGTCAATTCTATTTGGGGGTTAGGGGGGATGTCGTGGATTCTGAAAGAGGCGAGACAGGTTTCGGCCTTAGGTGTTGGCGCGTCGCTCTGCATCAGGTGGATGTCGATCTCCGTTTGGTTGTTGTGGGACGTGGTAAATCCACTCTTTTTGTACTTTGCTGGCAAAGGTGTGTGCTTTGGAAACAGGATTTTGTTGTGTGGTGTGCCGTCCTTCATGATCAAGAAACCCAAAGGGTGAGCGCTTATCTCGCTGAGTTGGGCCCCAGGGAGGTAGGCATCAGCGTCAGAGCGTCTTTGGGTTTGGGGGAGCTGTGCGAGCTGTTGTGCTCTGATCGCTGCGCCAACAGCGATCGAACGCTCCGGGTCCAATCGACTCTCCAAGGGGAGATCACTCCATGCCTGAAGCGCTTCTCTGATCATAGGCATTCGACTTCCCCCGCCAGCGAGGATGATATGATCGAGTTGTGAGATGGAGAGCTGTGCTTCATCGAGTGCGCGCTGTGCGATTGCGATGGAACGTTCGACAAATGGACGACACCATCGTTCGAGCTCTTCTCGCGTGATCGTGAGCTCTAATTGGATCCCTTCGTACGCAAAGAACAATGTCTCTGTGTGTTTGTTTGTGAGGTGTTCTCGCAGCTGTTGACATTGTCTGCGAAGGTGCTCGAACGCCTTGGGTTCGTCGAGCGGGTCCCATTCGTATTCGCGGGCGCATTGGCTGGAGAGTTTCCAGGCGATCGCGTCGTCCCATTCTTGGCCGCCGAGCTTTGTGTCGCCGGTGCTGCTGAGCATCTCGATCTTATCGGATGATTGCCGCAGGACTGTGACATCGAGTGTACCACCACCGAGGTCGAATACCAGACCACATTGTGGAGCCGTGTCTTTGGGTGGGTAAATAGCGTGATAGGCGAGGGCTGCGGCACTTGGTTCGTTGAGCAGTCCGAGGACTTGCCATCCGGCGTCTCTTGCGGCCTCGATGGTCTCTCTACGTGCGATGTCGTCAAAGTAGGCCGGAACTGTGATCACAGCTTCTGCTTGGGGATGATGTTCGCACCAGATCGAGTGAAGGTGGTGCAGTAAAAGCGTAGAGAGCGCTTTGGCTGTGTACTTTGTGGTGTCGATTTGTAGGTACCACTGTGGTTGGCCCATCTTTCTTTTAAACAAAAGACCGCCACGTTCGGGATGTGCGAGGAGCAGAGAGGATGCTTCTTGCCCACATAGTGGGGGTGCATCCTCTGGGAAGTAGATCAGCGAAGGGAGGGCATTTTGTTGACTTTCTAACTGGATGATCGTGGGCGAGGCATCACCTGTTTGGCTCGCCATCACACAACGTGTTGTCCCTAGATCAATGCCCACATAGGTTTGCGTTGTTGTGTTGGTTGATGTCCCTGTCATGATGTGTGTCCCGAAGGTCAACTGTGTCAAAGTCACAATGTAACACTCTCTGTGAGATTCTCCAATAGAATGGCTGCCAGATTCGCCATGACGGTGTGGGGGGGGTGGACAATGGATAAAGCTGTCCCAATATTGCCACGGTCTGTTTTGATAGACAGACTTCATCCACAATCAAATCTTTAGGTCGTTAGAAGGAGATCACATTATGGGGACTGTTGTTGTCACCGGAGCAAACCGTGGTATTGGACTTGAATTTTGTCGACAACTCAAAGAGCGAGGCGAGCAAGTGATCGCGCTCTGTCGTTCGTCAAGTGAAGCGCTTGATGCTTTGGGTGTTCGGGTTGTGACAGGTGTTGATGTGAGCGATCAGGCTTCACTCGATACATTTGCAGCGTCACTTGGCGACGAGAAGATCGACATCCTGATCAACAACGCAGGGATTTTGAAACGTGAGACCCTTGAGGAGATGGATTACGACACGATCTTCAAGCAGTTTGAAGTCAACAGTGTCGGACCTTTGCGCGTCACACATACGCTCTTGCCCCATCTGTCAGAGGGCGCAAAAGTCGCGCTCGTGACAAGCCGAATGGGTTCGATTGCGGACAACACATCGGGAAGTCGTTATGGGTATCGGATGTCAAAAGCCGCGCTCAATATGGCCGGTGTGTCCCTCGCACATGACCTGAAAGATCGTTCTATCTCTGTCGCTATCTTGCACCCAGGGTTTGTGCGTACAGATATGACAGGTCGACAGGGCATGATTGACGCCGATCAATCTGCTGCTGGCTTGATCCAGCGTATCGATGAACTCAATCTCGACAACTCCGGTACGTTTTGGCACACCAATGGGGAAGTTTTGCCCTGGTAGAATCCTCCCGTCAGGTGATGGCTGTTGCAAGAAAAAAGAGTTGACGAAAAACCCTCACTCCACGAGAAGAGAGCCTTCTTCCGTTTCCTTTTTTCCATCCAGCGGCCCTCACTCTGCAAAATGTGCTCGCCATATTGTCTCGATTTTGTCGATGTGGTGAGGACTTAACACATCATCCCATCCTGCCTTCACTAAAAATTCAATGTGTTTATCAATGTTGTGTTTTGGACCCTTCCAGTTTCCGTCAAGGATGAGAACCTTTCGCAGCGTTTTGTTTGTAAGCCACTCTCTTTGATCGCCGCGAGTGTAGGAGAGGATGCGTGATTTTCCAGCGAGCTCTCGTCGCTTGTTCCCCACATTGGACGCGTGACAGGATTGCACGCTGCAGCACAACATGCGGCCTGTTTGGTGATCTGTGAACAAAAATGGCATGCGGATTTGTCCTTTTTTTGAGGAGGGTTTGTGCAGCCAATGTGGGATGGGGACGCCGTTTTTGTCTGGGTATCCTTCAAGGCTCCACCGAGGTGAGGTGAGTTTGGATGAGAAGAAGTTGAAGAGTTCTGTGTAGAGAGGATGAAAGTACGAGTGGGTGTCCAGGTTGTATCGTCGGGATTGCATCCATAAAGAGGCGATGTGTTTGGGTGTTTGCTCTGTTGTGAGTGGGAGCAGCCAGCGCAAGAGTTGTCGAAGTGTTTTTGGATGTGGGCGCTGTCTCCGGCTGATCAACAGTGTGATATTTTGGTTGATTCTACTCTGTACGGTGGTTTGTGAGGTCTGGCTTGAGAGTAAAAGCAGCTCAAGGAGCCAATTTCTCGAAGAGTAGATGTCTTGTCGTGAGCCATCAGCACATTTGAGGAGTTGTTTGACCTGTGTGCGGGTGGTTTTCTGGCAAAATGTCTTGAACGCGGAGGCTTTTTGTAGGGCTTTTTGGGGATCGCTGGCGTCTTCTATTGTCTCTGTCAAACCAGGGTTGTGGTGCGCCATTTCTTCGATCCATTGGACGATGTTTGCGGCCCCAAAGTGTGCAAAGAGAGCGTGCAGTTCATCGGCGACAGTGATGTGATAGCCTCGAAGGCTTCTTTGTATGCACATTGTGTTGTCGATATTGAGCTGACTGGCTCGCTCCAGTCGGACGTGTTCATCGTTGGAGGTGGGATGTGGGATGTGGATGCGTTGGTACGTCCCGAGTCCCAACGCCTGCCATGTATGGAGTTGTTCGGTGCCTAGAATGGCAGCTCTCAGAGTGTTTTTTCGGCAACTGAGTCCGTGGGTGAAGTGGAGTGTTTTTTCGGAGCAGGTCGATTGTGGGGGGAGTGGGAAAGTGTTTTGTGTTTTCAACGTTTTGAAGAACGTGATCAATGTTGACAGCGCTGTACGGATTGTGTGTGGGAGTGTTTTTTGTGTCTTGGTGAGCTGTGAGCAGAGGGATTGTTTGTCTGTCACTGCGATATTTTCCAAGAGGATGTGAAAGGCGTTGATCTGCTTTTGCGTCATCGATGTGGGGCATATCGCGTCGAAGATCTCGTGGCTACGAGGAAGTTGAGAGGACAGCGTGGGGATGTTTGTAAAGGTGACGAGGGCGTTTTGGGTAAGGGGTCCAAAGTGTTCTTTGGTTTCGAAGGGTTCGATGATATTTCGCCAGAATTTTTTTTGGAGACCTTGGGGAGAGCTGGAGATATTGACTTGGACAAACAGGTGTCGCTTTTTGAAAGTGGCATGTAGATCTGGTTTGAGGTCGAATCCTTCGATGGGTGTGTCCCAATGCTTGAGTATATAGCCGGCCTTTATGAGAGCTGCTGCGACGAGCGCTTCGGCGATGTCAGGTGTGTTCATGTTTTATTTTGCCGTGATGGAGCTTTGGGGATTGTGTCTTGACCGATGAATGGTCTTCAGACTACTATCAACGGTTATATATGTCGAAGATGTACAGAGGCATCGATGAAAGTGGAGGCTGTGCTGCCGAGACACCCTCCTGCAAAATGTGGAATACAGGACACTTTTATGTGTGGTGAGCGAAGATGACACGTGAAGCTGACTTGATAGGCCGGGATATTGGCCAGGTCAAAATTCTTCAGGAAATTGGTAGTGGTGGGATGGGCGTGGTGTATAAAGCTCGTCACAAGATCTTGGGGACCGACCACGCTGTAAAGGTGCTTCATCCGGAGTATGCCTCCAACAAAAAGATTCTGGAGCGATTTCGTCGAGAAGCGTTGGCCATTCGGTCATTGCAACATGATAACGTCGTCTTTGTCCTTGACTTTGGTTGGGAACAAGGTATTGGTGCCTACCAAATCATGGAGCTTTTGGATGGCATCAGTCTCTACCAGGCGATCAAGGAGAAGCAGGCGTTTGGCAAAGAGAGATTGGCGAACTTCGTCACCCAGGTCGCGTCTGTTTTGGAGTGTGCTCACGAAAATAGTATTTTGCACAGAGACTTAAAGCCTGACAATATCTTTCTGTGTGTACGCCACGGCAAGCAAGAGCGCGTGAAGGTGCTCGACTTCGGCATCGCGAAGGTGGTCCAGGAGGTCTCAAACAAGCTGACTCGGACGGGGGTTGCGCTCGGGACGCCTCAGTATATGTCACCTGAACAAGCCGCCGGAAATTGGGAGGATGTCGATCATCGTTCAGATATTTATGCTTTTGCTTCGGTGATTTATGAGATGCTGGCAGGAAAGCCGCCTGTGACGTCCAACCATTTTACCGAAGCGCTCGTCAAGCAGACCAACGGCGATCTCACTCCACTGCGGATGTACCGACCTGATCTCGATGGGCATTACCTCGAACAGGTCATTCACTGGGCGCTTGCCTTCAATCGTGAACAGCGGCCTCCCACGGCAGGTGATTTTCTCCGTGAGTTGTTGGTCGCGATCGAGGCGTTGCCTGACGAAGGTGGAAGTGTAGACACCTTTGTCGACGCTGAGGAGGACACGGGGAGTGAGTTCGATACGCAGTACATGCCTTCTTTGTCCTCCGCACCGCCACCCTCTATTGATCCAAAGGCACTCGAACCGCTTCCTTTCGCGGATACATCTGTCCCTGATGGCGCACTCTTGCAGGATCATATTTTTTCGACACAACTACAAGCGTTCCATCAAATCGCGCCGGGAACATTTAAAGACGAGGCGATGCGGGGCAGTGTGATTCTCGATATCACCGGTCATGTGTTGTCTTCACAGGGGTTTTTTCCCGAAGTGTGTGTGCAAGGTGTTCACTTGGTCGATGGGATCTGTCAACAACTCCAGGCGGCGAGACCCAATGGTTCCTGGCGGCACGGATTCATCGAGACAAAAGAGAACGTCATGGGGGTGTTCCCGTATCTTGATGATGTCGCAGGGATGATCTTTGGTTGTCCCGAACAACGCGAGTCGATGGCGTTGGATGGTTACGTGCAAAACAGCCAACACACATCACAAGAGCAGGCGCAAGCTGTTGTCCAACTTGCGAGTGTCTCTGGAGTCGAGGCGGTGGCGTTGTTCTCTTTAGATGGCCAACTGATGTCACACTATGGTCTTCCTGTGGAGGGCATGGATAGGTTTGTGTTGCGTTTTACGCCCGTTGTTCAGGCATTCTTCTCACTACCGTTTGACGCGAGAGGGTTGGATGTGTGGTTTGAGGATGGTCGTGTGTTGGCGTGGCAGCTCGAACAGATCGGTGTGTTGTTCGTATTTTCTCAAAAAATGATCAATAAGTTGATGCTCTCTGTATTGATTGGACGACATTACGTCTCGTTGATCCAGCAATGTATCACACCTGTAACGATTCTTCCTGAGACCGGTCCACCTCTCAGCGGTTTGGGAGAGAGTCATGGTTTGTCCTCAGCTGAGACAGAGGACCTACCACCTGAGCTTGCAGCGCAAGTTCTTGATATGCCGGATTGTGCGGCTGCTTTGGAGGAGCTTGAGCAAGAGTATACCAAGCACATTGGGCCTATGGCAAAGCTCGTGGTGAAGAAAACCATCAAGAAGATGGGGTTCACTCGCAAGACGATTCCTTTTGGAGAGTTGCCACAATTGGTGCAACAGCTCGCAGGGCGTTTAAATGAGCCTAAAAAGTCTGATTTTTTGGCGAAAGGGGCTGTTCTTTCGAGGAGGAAGTAAGGGAGGGCTCAGAGCACGTGGGGGTTTTGTAGAGGAGCTGCTTTTTCGCGGGGTTTATTTGTACTGGTAGAGTCGTCGTTTTTTGTGTCATACCTGTGGATGACGACGTTTGTCGTGTCATTCTTCAACAGAACCACTCTATAGGCACCTGATCTTGTCGGGTTGTTTCTCACACGTCCTTTGTTGTGCATTTGGTTCTTTTTGGTTGGGGGGAGCTTTGTCGAGCTGTAGCCACTTTTATTGCTGTATACACCAAAGTCATTTCGCGACGGGGTGTTGGTTGTTTTTTCGATCTTGTTGTTGGCTTGCTGACTCATGTCTTTGTCCTTTCATCCTTAAAAGAAAGTGAATACATTTTATGTGCGAAGTGTTTACCAGAGCGAGGAGGGCGCCTCTCCTTTACTGGTCGACCTTCCTTGGCCTTCAAGAAACATCTGCTCTTGCGCCTCCTTGGCTGGAGAAGCAGATGAGCAGCTTGATGATGTTTGTTCTAGTCATGCTGGAATTGGACGGCAAGCAGGAAAATTGAGTGACACTGAAAAAAAACAAAAGTTGCTTCGTATCTCTTTTGGGATTATATTTTTGGATGACATGGTATGTATGGATTTGATTAGGAGCGAATGATATGGAAGTCGGAAGTCGCGTCCGTGAATTAAGGAAAGACAAAAAGTGGACCCTCGAAACGCTCGCGCAAAAGACGGGTTTGTCTGTCAGTTATTTATCCCTGCTAGAACGTGGGGGGTCAGGCTATAGCGCTGAATCTATCGATAAGATAGCAGAAGCTTTTAGTGTTTCTCCTTCTTTGCTGCAAGCCCCAGAGGTGGATCTTTCTCGTTTAACTGAAATTTCTGAGCTGGTATTGGCTCTCTCACACCTTCCTCTTGAGGAGTTTGAAGCTGTTCGGAAAGTGATCCTTGCAATGCGTGCTCGATCCTCATGACAGCCTCTCTGTAGGTCTCTTCGTCCATTCTGTAAAGTATCTCTGACCGTTCAAATAGCATCCCTCAATCCTCCATCTTTTTGTTTCCATCTGTGGTGTTTTTTCCCCATCTGCACGGATAATTCTTCATCTCTTTTGGTGATACTGTAATCATATGCGCATGTTTGGATGGGGGTATGTCATCCCGACAGGAGCTATCATATATGTATACTGAACGCTTGTTAAGTCTTGTGTTCTGTTTTTTCGATATACTTGGACTCATCGACCATCCTCTACTCTAGGGGCTATTGTCTTTGTTTCTCTGTAAACTTCCCAGAGGATTCTAGAGAAGGGGGCATGTTTATACCGTGTGTATGGTGTTTACCAGATTTCTGATCCAGGGGCAGTTGCACTTGTGTCTTCGCAAAGTGCACCCGAATGTACGCTACAATCCCTTACTGCAATACATATGTCGCAAGCGACATCCTCTTAACGCTCGATTGCTCAGGTGGCATATGCGGTTGTCATTTGCTTCATTCACTTTGCAACGACCCCTTCTACAAACCTCTCCAT
>MDTC01060464.1_pt1 | contig 42140 bp, 37 predicted proteins | sample 811181 | NCBI WGS metagenome assembly MDTC01 (sample SAMN05326644, study PRJNA326480) | marine metagenome | isolation source: seawater | place: Pacific Ocean: North | collected 2011
ATCAAGTTTTTCATATTTTACAACATCAACTAGCTTACTTGTGAGGACTTGTTCGTATGGTGTATATTCAAAAAGTGGATAATCAGATGTACTAACCTCGTGGTAATAAATATTTTCTCTAAGAATACCAAGCTTTACTGGTTGACTGTAGGTGATAAAATGTATTTGATGTCCTTTTCTAGAGAGTGCTTTTCCAAGCTCAGTTGCAACAATTCCACTACCGCCAAATGTAGGATACAGTACAATTCCAATTTTCATTTTCATTTTAATTCAAATATAAACTTAATTGCTACAGTTCTAATTTTGTATTTAATTATATTCGCTTTCTCAATTTTAATTAAACACAATGCACACTAGTCAAGAAGACATATCATTTAATAAAAATGAAGATCAAATGAAGTTGAAAATTTCAAAGTTGAATAAACGTTTGAATGAAATTAAACTTGGAGGAGGACAAAAAAAGATTGAAAAACACCACTCAAAGGGCAAATTAACGGCAAGAGAAAGAATAGATTTATTACTAGATACAAATACAAATAGAATTGAAATTGGAGCACTTGCTGGTTATAAAATGTATGCTGAACATGGTGGATGTCCATCTGGTGGAGTAGTAGTTATGATGGGTTATGTAAGTAGTAGATTATGTGTAATTGTTGCTAATGATGCAACAGTTAAAGCTGGGGCATGGTTCCCAATAACAGGAAAGAAAAATCTAAGAGCACAGGAAATTGCAATGGAAAATAAAATACCAATTATTTACTTGGTAGATAGTGCAGGAGTTTATTTACCAATGCAGGACGAAATATTTCCCGATAAAGAACATTTTGGAAGAATATTTAGAAATAATGCTAAATTGAGTGCAATGGGAATTACTCAAATTGCTGCAGTAATGGGAAGTTGTGTAGCGGGAGGGGCTTACCTTCCAATTATGAGTGATGAATCTTTGATTGTTGATAAAACTGGAAGTATATTTTTAGCAGGATCATATCTTGTTAAAGCCGCAATTGGTGAGGTTATTGATAATGAAACATTAGGTGGTGCAACTACCCATTGTGAAATTAGTGGAGTAATTGATTATAAAACACCTGATGATCAAACTTGTTTAAAAACCATCAGAGATATGATGAGTCATATCGGAGAGCCAATAAAAACAGGATTTAATAGAAAAGACCCTGTTTTACCAAAAAATCAAACTGAAATACATGGTTCATTCCCTGTATCTAGAACAGAAAATTATGATGTAAAAAAAATAATTAAACTCCTTGTTGATAATTCTGAATATAGCGAATATAAATCTGAATACGGAAAAACTATTGTTTGTGCTTATGCTAGAATTGATGGTTGGTCAGTTGGTATCGTTGCAAATCAAAGAGAAGTTGTTAAAACAAAAAAAGGCGAGATGCAATTTGGTGGAGTAATCTACAGTGACAGTGCTGATAAGGCTGCTAGATTTATTATGAACTGTAATCAGAAAAAAATCCCACTTGTTTTTATGCAAGATGTAAGTGGTTTTATGGTTGGAAGCAGATCCGAACATGGTGGAATTATTAAAGATGGTGCCAAAATGGTTAACGCTATGGCAAATTCAGTCGTTCCAAAATTCACTATAATCACTGGGAATTCCTATGGTGCAGGTAATTATGCAATGTGTGGAAAAGCTTATGATCCCAGGCTAATTATTGGTTGGCCTACTGCTGAGATTGCTGTAATGGGAGGAGCTCAATCTGCCAAAGTATTATTACAGATTGAAATAGCCTCATTAAAATCGAAAGGTGACTCTTTAACAAAAGAGCAAGAAGAAAAATTATACGATTCTATAAAGTCAAAATATGATCAGCAAACTTCACCATATTATGCGGCTGCAAGACTTTGGATTGATGCAATAATTGACCCGTCTGAAACTCGAAATTGGGTGTCTATGGGAATTGAGTCAGCAAATAATAGCGGTGAACTAGAAGCTTATAAAACAGGTGTGATTCAAACTTAAATTCCCCATTGTATCTCTTTAAGCTCATTATTTTCAAACCAAAAAGTAAGATGCAAGTCAATAAAATGAAATAGAGTTGAAGTGTAATCATCTTCTTTGAAAACCTCTCTTTCATATTTTCCAAAATTTAGTTGTTCAATCTTATTTAGAAAAGAAGATTTATTCATTCCTATAAAATAGTGACCATCAACGTGAAAATCATTTTCGCTAACAGCAATGCTTGTTAGTTTCCAATCTGATTCCTCATCAAATGATGCTGATAAACCAAAATTATCATAATGTAAAATTCGTGATTTGAAATTTTCTGATTTATCTTCAATAAATTCATCCTCAGTTGCTTCCCCAAATGCATTTGTGAACTCATCAATCGTAGCATTAAACCTAACATCCCCTATTCCAATTTTTGGCTTTATTTTGTAGTGATGCATAGTATTAAAAATTATTATTTTAACAGTCTTCTTAGAATTTTACCAACATTAGATTTAGGTAATTCTTCCCTGAAGTAAACAACTTTTGGAACTTTATAGTTGGTAAGATTTTCTCGACAGTGTGAAATAACCTCATCTTTTGTTAAAGAATCATCTCGTTTTACGACAAAAGCTTGTACGAATTCAGTTCCATCTTCATTTTTGCCTCCACAAACTCCAACTTCTAAAACCTTATCGTGTTCAGAAATAGCTTTTTCCACTTCGTTTGGATAAACATTAAAACCAGAAACTAGAACCATCTCTTTTTTTCGATCAACAATTTTAAAAAATCCATCTTTATCCATTACTCCAATATCACCAGTTAAAAAGTAATCACCATGCATACAGTTTGCAGTTTCATCAGGCCTTTCCCAATAACCTTGCATAACTTGAGGACCTTTAATTGCTATTTCACCAGGTTCTCCTTGTTTTACTTCTTTTCTATCGTCATCTAAAATTTTTATATCTGTGTTCGGAAGAGGTAAACCAATAGAACCTCTCCTGTGAGTTCCGTCAACAGGATTGATGGTAGCTGCAGGACTTGTTTCAGAAAGACCATAGGCCTCCAATAATGGACTATCGGTAAGATCTTCCCACTCTCTTGCTACTGCATCCTGTACAGACATTCCACCCCCAAGAGCCATTTTTAGCTGACTGAAATCAAGTTGTTTAAAGGCCTCTTGATTTAATAATCCAATAAATAAAGTATTAACACCTGTTATTATTGAAAAGGGATTTTTCTTTAAATCTTTACAAAAGGCCTTCATATCTCTAGGATTAGTAATTAATACGTTTTTTGCCCCATATCTGAAAAAAACCACACAATTTGCTGTTAACGCAAATATGTGATACATAGGTAGAGCAGTAATGATTGTTTCTTGACCTTCAGAAAATTTTTCATCAATCCAAGCTTCGACCTGCTGTACATTTGCACAAAGATTGCCATGAGAAAGTTGAGCTCCTTTGGAAATACCTGTAGTTCCACCAGTGTATTGAAGAAAGGCATTGTCATTAAGTGTTAAAGTTACAGGTGAACCACTTTTACCAAGATTTTCATTTAAAATATTCTTTAAAGAGATAGTGTTTTCTAGTTTAAAAGTTGGAACCATTTTCTTAACATTTCGAACAACAAAGTTTGTGATAGCACCCTTAAGACCGCCCAACATATCTCCAATTGTCGTAGTAATCACAGTTTCAATTTCTGTGTCATTTATTATTTTTTCGAGGTTTGAAGCAAAATTTTCAAGAATTATAATTGCTTTTGCTCCTGAGTCTTTATATTGATGACGCATTTCTTCAGAAGTATATAATGGATTAGTGTTAACAATAACTAAACCAGCTTTAAGACATGCAAATATTGTGATTGGAAATTGTAAGAGATTAGGCATTTGTAAGGCAATTCTGTCTCCCTTTTCAAGTTTTGTTTTGTTTTGAAGATAATAAACTAGAGAATCGACATAATTTGATACTTCCTTAAAAGTTAAACTAACCCCCATATTTGTGTAGGCTACTTTAGAACCAAATTTTGAAACAGATTCATCAAATATTTCAACGATATTTTGGTAGCTATCTAAACTTACAGTTGGAGTGACAAAATTGGGGTAGCTTTTCAGCCATGGTTGATCAGTCATAATGATATATTAATTGAATAAAAATATTTGTGTAAAGACTTAAATTAATGAATCTAATAATATTTAAATGTAATAGATATTGTTTAGTAATTCAAATAATTTTTCTTTAATTATGGCTATTTCCTTTAATTAGTTTTAATCTGTTATAACAATTAAAAAAAACAGCATAACTTTATTAAAAAATAAAGTTTGAAAAGTATACATATGACAAGATTTTTATTTTCATTAAAATTCTACATATTCTTTTTTTTAATTGTTAACACACAATTTTATCATTCACAAGATCCTTTATTTACTCAATTTTATTCAAATCCTATTTATTTGAACCCAGCATTTTCTGGTAGCAATAAGTGCCCAAGGATAGTTTCAAATTATAGAAATCAATGGTCTGGGCTTTCCGGAAATTTTATTACAACCGCTATTGCTTACGATCAAGGTTCTGATTTTTTAAATGGAGGTTTTGGTGTTTTAGTATCAAGCGATCAAATATCAAAAACATTAAAAACAAATGAGTTAAGTTTTTCTTATTCATATCATCAAAATATTTCTAGGAATTTCTCAATCAATTATGGAATTCAATCTACCTACATTCAGAAATCTGTGAATGTAAGTAATTTAACATTTAGTGATATGATAGATCCTAAAAGAGGCTTTGTATTTTCAACAAAGGATATTGTTTCAGGTGAATCAGTTAATGTTTTAGATTTTTCAGCTGGAATTATTGGATATTCTGATAAATTTTATTTTGGGTTATCTACCCATCATCTCTCTGAACCTAGTATAAGTTTCATTAATAATGGATTTTTATCTCCATTAGAAAATAAGCTTTCAAGAAGGTATACTTTTATTGGTGGAACAGAAATATTAATAAATAATTCTTCTTTAAGCGAAGATAATAAGATGATTGAATCATTTTCTCCAAGTTTTATTTATTCAAAACAAGGTAACTTTCAACAATTAAACTTGGGACTTTATTACAAAAGGGGGGTTTATGTAGTTGGAGGATGGTTTAGATTTCATCCTGATATTTCAAGTTTAAGCAGTGACTCATTTATTTTAACATTAGGTGTTCAAGGAAAATTATTTCGAGTTGGTTATAGCTATGATTTCAATACTTCACAGTTGTCATTTTATTCAGGTGGTTCTCACGAACTTTCTTTAGCATTGAAGCTTTATTGTAAACCCAAAAAAAAATCAATAAGAGCAATGTCTTGTCCAACATTTTAATTATTAATTATTTCTCCGTCATTCATTATGATTTTTCTATCCGCAAGGTCAGCTAACTTATTATTATGGGTTACTATAATGAATGTTTGATTATTTTTTTCTCTAAGTTTGAAAAATAGCTCATGTAATTCATTAGCAGTTTTTGTATCTAAGTTTCCACTTGGCTCATCAGCTAAAATTACTTTAGGGTCATTCATGAGTGCTCTAGCAACGCTAATTCTTTGTTGTTCTCCCCCTGATAGTTCCTTGGGCTTATGATTTTTCCTATTAGAAACCTCAAGTAAGTCTAATAAATGATTTGCCTTTTCAACTGCTTTTTTGTAAGGTGTTTTGGCTATAAAAGCTGGCATACATATATTCTCTAGCGCTGTAAATTCGGGTAGTAAGTGATGAAATTGAAATACAAAGCCAATATTTTTATTTCTAAAAACTGATAATTCATCTTTTTGAAAATTAAATACATTTTCATTGTCGTATAATATACTCCCTGAAGATGGTTTTTCTAGCGTTCCGATTATTTGTAATAATGTTGTTTTACCTGCTCCGCTCTTTCCAACAATTGAAGCGATTTCACCCCTTTTAAATTTGATGTCGATTCCTTTTAAAACCTGGAGGTTATCGTAAGATTTTTTGATGTTTTGAATTTTTATCATTATGAGTCCAAATTTAATGACTTTATTAAAAGAGAGATTAAAAAGTAACTTTTAAAAATAATTTTGAATTATATAAGTAGTGGTTTATTCAAATTTTTACTTTTACTGAAAATTTAATTAATAACATATGAATCTTCACGAATATCAAGGTAAATCAATTTTAAAAAGCTATGGTGTAGCAATACAGGAAGGTAAAGTTGCTCACAACATTGAGGAAGCTCTACAAGCTGCAAAAGAGCTAAAGGAAGAAACTGGAACGGAATGGTTTGTCGTAAAGGCTCAGATTCATGCCGGAGGTAGGGGTAAAGGAAAAGTAAATGAGACTGGTTCAAATGGTGTTGTAATCGCGAAAGGGTTTAATGAATTGGAAGAAAAAGTAAATGGAATTCTTGGAGGACACTTAGTGACCGCCCAAACATCATCCGAAGGAAAAAAAGTAAATAAGGTTCTTATTGCAGAAGATGCTTATGCACCTGATTTTGACAAAACAAGTGAATTTTACATGTCGGTTCTTTTAGACAGAGAATCAGGAAGAAATATAGTGATGTATTCTACGGAAGGAGGGATGAATATTGAAGATGTTGCAGAAAAAACACCCCATTTAATTCACAAAGAAGAGATTGATCCAAAAGTTGGAATTACTAGTTTTCAGTGTAGAAAAATCGCTTTTAATCTTGGACTTAGCGGAAAATCTTTGAAAGAAATGATAAAATTTGTAAGTGCTTTATACGCTGCTTACGAAGGATGTGATTCTTCAATGTTTGAAATTAATCCTGTATTAAAAACGTGTGATGATAGAATAATTGCTGTTGACGCAAAAGTTTCACTAGACGATAATGCTTTATTTAGACACAAAGATTATGTACTGTTAAGGGATTTTAGCGAAGAAGATCCTACGGATGTAGAAGCTGATGAAGCAGGTCTTAATTTTGTAAACCTGGATGGAAATGTTGGATGTATGGTTAATGGTGCTGGGTTAGCAATGGCTACTATGGATATTATCAAACAAAGTGGTGGAGAACCTGCAAACTTTTTAGATGTTGGTGGTACTGCTGACGCTGATAGAGTAGAAAAAGCTTTTAATATTATTCTCAAGGACGAAAAAGTAAAAGGAATTTTAGTTAATATTTTTGGAGGTATTGTAAGATGTGATAGAGTAGCCAATGGAATTGTCCAAGCTTACAAAAGCATTGGTAACATTCCAGTTCCAATAATTGTAAGATTACAAGGAACTAATGCTGCTGAAGCCAAATCAATTATTGATAATTCAGGTTTAAATGTGCATTCTGCAATTACATTAAAAGAAGCCGCAGATAAAGTAAAACATTTAGTAGATTAATATTCATAAATTGTCACTGCACTTCTTAGTTTTGGTTCAATCCACGTGCTTTTAGGAGGCATTGTTTCAGAGAGATCTGCAATTTTTATAATTTCTTCAACGTCGTGAGGATATAGGCAAATAGCCAAGCTGTTAGGAGTTGATTTAACTTTTTGCTTTATTTTCTGAATGGGTTGTTCTCCACTTATAAATTCTACTCTTTCATCAGCTCTTAGGTCTTTTATTTTTAAAATAGGTTCTAGAATTAAATCTGAAACTATTTGACTGTTCAATTGTTGCTTAAAATTTAATCGTTTTATTACGTGGCTTTTAACTTTTAGAAGATACCATTTGTTGTCAATATAAATGCTGATTTCTTTTTTATTACTAGGGGGTTTATATTTCAATCCTAATTCACAGATAGTAAATTTTTCTTTTATTAAGTCAATTAATTTATAAGAATTCAAAGGTGAAATATCATTTATAAACCTATTAAATTCAAATATTTTAAGGTCTTTTTTATCAATAAAAAAGGCAAGAAAATAGTGACTTAATTTATTTTTTTTGTTGTGTTTATTAAAAAGAAATGATGATGCGGCCCTATGATGTCCGTCAGCAATATAAATATCATTAATCAACTTAAATTCATTTGAAATATCATTGATAATATTAGGGTCATTGATTACCCACAGCTCATGATTTTTTTCATCGTGAGTTGTAAATTCATATTCAGGTCTTTTTTTACTAATTTTTTCACTTAGGGTTTTGATATTTTCTGTTTGGTTATATGCTAGAAGGACTGGTTCAGCGTGAAAATTGCAAACATCTAAATATTTTTCAAACAGCTTTTCTCTTTCGATAATAGTATTTTCATGTTTTTTAATTTTATTTTTAGAATAGTCTTCAACTGCCGCACCAGCAATAATTCCTGTAAAAATTCCATTATTTGTAGACTGTCGATATAGATAAAAACAAGGTGTTTTGTCTTGAATAAAATAATTTTTGTTTTTAAATTTTATGTATTCATCAGCTACGACTTTAAACCTTTCTGTTGTGTTTGGTTTAGTTTTATTTTCTTTTTTAAACTCGGGATTAATAACATGAAGAAATGAAAATGGATTGCTCTCAAGTTTTGCTTTAAGAACACTTTTCTTGTATGTAAAATAAGGTCTAGAAGAAATAAGATGAACCTTATTTCGTACTGGCCTTACAGCTTTGAAAGGAATTACTTTTGCCATTATGGCAATTTACCAAAAATTATTGTTTGTAAAAAGCGATAATTTTATCCGCAAGTTCTAATCCAATTCTATCTTGAGCCTCATTGGTTGCCGCTCCAATGTGAGGAGTTAAAGAAATTTCTTTGACACCTAATATATCTTTTCTAGGATTCGGTTCTCCAACAAAAACATCTAGTGCTGCTGCTCCGACTTTATTACTATCAATTGCTTTTATTAAATCATCTTCGTTAATCACTCCACCTCGAGCAGCATTTACAATTTTTACTCCATCTTTCATTTTATTAAATTCATTTGATGATAGTAATGCTTTACCGTCTTTTGGCATTGGGACATGTAGTGAAACATAATCTGATTTTTCGAGTAGATGGTCGAGGCTAACGGTATCAATTTTAACATTAATATTTTGATCTGCTATCTCAATATTTAAATCTATTTTGTTGATATAAGGATCAAAAGCTAAAACTTTCATTCCTGCACCTAATGCGTATTTTGCAGTATATTGTCCAATTCTTCCAAAACCAATAATTCCTAAAGTTTTTCCTCTTAACTCTGTTCCTTTAGCGTATTTCTTTTTTAATACCTTAAATTCAGTATTACCTTTTTTAGGCATTTCTCGGTTAGAGTCGTACATAAATCTTGAAATATTAAAAAGATGGGCCATTACAAGTTCAGCAACAGATTGAGATGAAGCCGCAGGAGTATTGATGACTAATAATCCTTTTTCTTTGGCATATTCTACGTCAATGTTATCCATTCCCACTCCACCCCTTCCTATTATTTTTATAGAGGGACAATTGTCGATAATATCTTTTCTTACTTGAGTTGCACTTCTAACAAGAATAACCTCGATATTTTCTAAATTAATGTATTGTACAAGATTTTCCTGCTCAACTTTTTTGGTTAAAACATTAAAACCATTTTTCTCTAATTGATTGATTCCTGATTTTGAAATACCATCGTTAGCTAATACTTTCATTTTTTATGCTTTTTTATTTTCTAATTCTTTCATTACTTCAACCAAAACTTGAACACTTTTTACTGGAAGTGCGTTATACATTGAAGCTCTGTAACCTCCTACAGATCGGTGACCTTTAAGGCCACTAATATTTTCTTTGACTAACATATTGTCAAAGGTTTCTTTTAATTTTTCATTGTTTAAAGTAAATGTTGCATTCATATTTGATCTGTCTTCAAAATTGGAAGTACCCTCAAATAATGAATTTCTATCAATTTCATTGTAGATAAGGTTGGCTTTTTCTTGATTTTTGATTTCAATATCTTTGATACCTCCATTTTTTTTAAGCCAACGAAGTGTTAACATTGATGCGTATACTGGAAATACGGGTGGAGTGTTAAACATTGAGTCTTTTTCAGCATGTGTTTTTAAATCGAGCATTGTTGGAATAGGAACTGAGCTTTTCCCTAAAATATCTTTTTTGAAGATATACAAAGTAGTTCCTGCAGGGCCCATATTTTTTTGAGCACCTGCATAAATTAAATCAAAATCAGAGACATTAATTTCTCTTGAAAAAATATCTGAAGACATGTCACATGCTAATGGAATGTCTCCTTTGTAAAATTCTTTAATTTGTGTTCCAAAAATAGTGTTATTTGATGTTACATGTAAATAATCAATGTTGTTGTTAATTGAAAAGTTTTTAGGGATATAATTGAAATTTTTATCCTCTGAAGAGGCTAGTGTAATCGAATTACCCATAAAAGAAGCTTCTTTAGCAGCTTTTTTTGCCCAAGATCCAGTTACTAAGTATCCTCCTGTTTTATTTTCCCCCATAAGATTATAGGCTGCAGTTAAAAAACCAAGACTTGCTCCACCTTGCAAAAAAAGCACATCATAGTTGTCAGGAACTTCCAAGATTTCTTTTACCAGTGCTCTTGCTTCTTCCATTACGGCAACAAAGTCTTTGCTTCTATGAGAGATTTCTATTAAAGATAAATCAGAATTGTTAAAGTTTAAAATACTTTCAGATGCTTCTTTAAAAACTTCGTCAGGAAGAATACATGGTCCTGCGCTATAATTGTGAACTTTTGCCATTGTTTAAATAATTTTCGACAAAAATGTGAAAATATATCTTTCGTAGTTAGTTTTTTTAGACTTAATTTTTAATAATTTATCAACCTAGTTAATAAATTTAATTGTGATATGAAATTTTAACTAATAATGTTAATATATTAATTTAATAGGGTTAATTATTTGCTTAATAATAAGTAAATTAGCTAAATTATTATTTTAGATTATTTTTATCTGAATTATCATATAATTAAAACTTTAGTGATTTGAAAATATATGAGAATTTTTTTCTTTGTTTTTTATTGCTTTCAAGCTCCTTTTTGTTCTCACAAGACAACTCTTCATGTGATATTTTAATTCCAGTATGTTCGGATGAAGGTTTAAACTTTGAAGCAAACGGAGGAAATGCATTGGATGCTGAGGCTATTAATCCAGGAAATAATTATGATTGTCTTGGTTCAACTCCAAATCCCTCTTGGTATTTCTTTGAGATTGCCACGTCAGGAGATTTATTTTTAGAGCTTTCTGCCGGAGCTGATATCGACTATGTACTTTATGGCCCTTTTCAAAATGTTCAAACTGCAATTGCGAATTGTGATTCTTACTCTGCTAGTGATGTTGTTTCTTGTAGTTACAGCGCAGCAAATACTGAATATCCAAATATTCTTAACGCAAGTCTAGGCGAAGTATACGTACTTCTTATTACCAATTTTGCCTCTGTTCAACAACAAGTAACCCTCAGTCAAACTAACCTTGGATCTGCTGGAGCAGGTGAAACTAACTGTGAAACGTTAACTGAGTGCATAATTTATACTGTCACATCAAACTTCACTGATTGTGCTATTAATGGCACATACAATGTTAGTGGCGAAATAGAATTTTTAAATAGTCCGTCTACAGGTTCATTAGTTGTTAAAAATTGTTCTGATGATTCAGTAGTGTATGATGCACCATTTGAAAGTCCACTTTCTTACTCTATTGAAGAAATATTTGGTGATGGTTCTAATGGTTGTAAGGTGACTGCTTATTTCACAGATGACCAAAACTGTATTTATTCGTCTGAAAACTTTAATGCTCCACTATGTAATATTGAATGCATAATTCAATCTGTTGACAATTCAATTTCCGTTTGTGATAGTTCTACAATGACATTTAGTTCGACTGGACAAGTTGAATTTTTCAATCCTCCACCAACTGGACATCTTGTTGTGAAAAATTGTTCCGGTGACTCCTCCCTCTATAGTCCTCCTTTTGTAAGTCCATTATATTACTCGATTGATAATATTTTTGGTGATGGGACTTTAAATTGCAGTGTTTTAGCTTATTTTACAGATTCGTTATGTGAATTATCTTCGTCATCATACGATGAGCCAACTTGTGTTTCAAACTGTTCATTAAAAAACATTTCTGTAAATTTATCTTTTTGCGATAGCTCTGATTATACGTATGATATTAGCGGTAATTTAATATTTGAAGATGCTCCACCAGTGGGAGAGTTAATTGTTCGACATAGTTGTTCTTTTGATTCAACAATTTATTATCCCCCATTTGAAAGCCCATTTTCTTATGAAATTGAAGGGATTTATGGTGATGGAGACGTGAATTGTAGTGTTTTCGCTTATTTTACAGAACCAGATTCTTGTTATATTTACTCCGATTCCTTTAATGAAAGGAGATGTATACCACCTTGCAAGCTTAATGAGTTTAGTTTTGAATTTGATTCCTGTGGTAATAATGATTTATTTTATTCTGGAGAGCTTACTTTCAACTATCCGCCCGCAATAGGGCAGTTAATTATTGAGGATTGTCATGGTATTAAAGAAATTTTTAATTATCCATTTATTTCTCCAATTGAATACAGGTTGGATAGCATTCCAGCAGATGGTAAGGATTGTTTTTTGAGGGCCTATTTTACTGACGATTTATCTTGCAGCGCTGATCTTAATTTTATCCCTTATGAATTTCCAATTCCTTCATTTTATTGGCTTCCCGAGGACCCTACAGTATTTAATACAGATGTCAAAATAATCAATAGATCAGTTAATGCAATTAGTTATGAATGGAAATTAGAAGACGGGGGAATACTTAATTTATTTGATACTAAAGATATATCTTATAGTTTTGATTTATTTGAAAGTGGGGATTACCCGATAAGTTTAAAGTTAACAAATTTAATGGGATGTGAGACTTCACTTTACGATACAATTATTGTAGAAAACCCTTTGCATATGTACGTTCCAACAGGATTTAAACCTTTTGGAAAAAATAATGAGTTTAAGCCGGTTATTAATGGTGATATTTTATCAAATTCAGACTATCTATTAGAAATATTTGATAGGTGGGGTAAAATAATTTTTAAAACAACAGATATTAACAAAGGGTGGAATGGTATGATTAATGGTGATGGCGAAATTTGTTCTCTCGGCGTTTATGTATGGAAAATAAGTGTCAAAGAAGCAGGTGAAAAGAAACCTTATAAGTTTATGGGTAACATTACCTTATTAAGATAAATTAATTGATTTTTATATTTTCTCTAATGTTTTAATGGCAATTATTTCTAACTCTTTATTTTTATTTTCGTTATTAATACAATGAAAAAGCTACTCTTTATTTTTTTAACAGGTATTGCTACATTAAATTTTTCTCAGAATAATTTTATGATATCTAAAATTTCTCAATTAAAAGATATTCACGGAATTCAACTTAAAAATGAGTTATTCAATAATAAATATACATTGATTTGTAATATTTATGAAGAATCGTCAGTAAATGTAGATGTTCCTTACTTTAAAGAAGTCCAAAAAATTTACAGGAATGCATTTTTTAATACCATTGAAAACAGAGGGCTGACTATTTTAATCTTTATTCATTTTTCTACTAATAATTATCATCAATACACAATTCTAAAAGATATGCTTGTTATCCCTGTTAATACAGACAACAATCTTAAACTTATTAAAAATTTACCAGATTTATTAGATCATAATAACGTTTTAGTCAGTAGTCGTGAAGAAATTGTTGGTTTTGATTTTAAACCTAAAAGTATCAGGCTAGACTTAACAAATTACCTAAAAAGAGAGTGATTCAAAAATACTTTAAATATATTTTCTTAGTGTTGTTGTTTTGTTACTTCGATAAAGGTTTTGTTATTGCTCAAGTTACTGCTTCTGATTGTGTTGATGCAGTTAATATTTGCACTAATCAAGATTTTGAAATTAGCCCTAATGGTATTGGTATTCAGGAGATTACGTCTAATAATCATGGAGTATCTAATCCAATTTATAATGGTAATATGCCTTGGGGAAGCCCAAATACTGGATGTTTAAGAGATGGCGAGAAAAACAGCACATGGATGATAATTAATATTTCATCAGATGGTTTGTTAGAATTTAGCTTTGGTGGTAATAATACTCAAAATGGATATTATGATTGGGCAATGTGGCCTTATGACTGCGAGTCGTGCGCTAATATTAGTGGAAATACACTTGCTCCGATAAGATGTAATTGGAATGGTTCAAGTTCTGGAGGAACAGGAATTGCCAATACGTTACCTTCTGGAGCCAATTCTAGTAATTTTGAACCAGCGCTTGAAGTAAATCTTGGAGACAAATTTGTTATTTCTTTTTCAAATTACAGTGGGACTACCACTAATGTTCCACTTGATTTTTTTGGTACTGCTGAGGTGAGTTGTAATCCTATTTACATCACAATCAATGATTTAAATATTAATTTTGATACCATTTGTCTTGGAGAAACTTTAGAGCTTGTCCCAAGTGGAGAGTCTGAATTTTCTTGGTTGCCTTCCCCTTTTATTGATGATATTACAACTGATACTGTTTTGGTTTCTCCAAACACAATAGGCAATCACGATTTTTCGGTTGTTGTTAATGAAACCTGCAATGGAACTTTTAATACAGATACCGCAAGCGCAACCATTACAGTGCTATCTCCCTATGATGAAAATTGCTCAAGTTGTTTGATAGATTCTATTAATATTGATTCTACTAATTGTGATTATTTAAATGGAAATTTTGAATTGTATGGATCACTTTTTTTTAACAACCCAACAGATACTGGGTATCTAGTAGTAAAAAATTGCTCTGGAGATTCTTCAATTTATAGTCCACCATTTTCAAGTCCTCTATATTTTATAATTGATAGTATTTCCGCTGATAATTCTTTCAATTGCAATATTGAGTCATATTTTACAGTTACTCCTTTTTGTTCTGCTGTCTCAGAAAACTATGTTGAACCTTCTTGCTTGTTATATTGCGATATGGACTCAATTTCGAATAATTTATCTTTTTGTGATAGCTCTGATTATAGCTATGATATTAGTGGTGTCTTAATTTTTGAAGATGCCCCATATATCGGGCAATTAATAGTAAGAAATACATGTTCTGAAGATTCAGTAGTATATAATGCCCCATTTCAAAGTCCATTTTCATATCTAATTGAAGATATTTACGGAGACGGAGACATTAATTGTAGTGTATATGCTTATTTTACTGATGCAGACTCTTGTTATATTTACTCCAATCCATTTATTGAAAGAAGATGTATACCACCATGTGAAATTAGTGATTTGAGTTTTGAATTTGACTCTTGTGGTAATAATGATTTGTTTTATGGAGGTCAACTGTTTTTTAATTATCCACCCGCGACAGGACAATTAATTATTGAGGACTGTCATGGAGTTAAAGATGTATTTGAATATCCATTTAATTCTCCCGCTGAATATAAGTTGGATAGTATTCCTGCTGACGGTAAAGATTGTTTGTTAAGAGCTTATTTTACAACTGATTTATCATGTAGTGCTGAGCTTAGTTATGTTCCCTATGAATTTCCAGTTCCTTCTTTTTTCTGGCTTCCTAATGAACCAACAGTTTTTAATACTGATGTTAAAATAATCAACGAATCACTAAATTCAATAATCTACCAATGGGAAGTAATCGATAGAGGAATTATTAATTTATTTGATACTAAAGATATTTCATATAGTTTTAATTTATTTGAAAGTAGAGATTATCCAATTTGTTTGAGATTAAAAAATGTGTTGGGTTGCGAGGCAACTTTTTGTGATACTATAAAAGTTGAAAACCCTTTACATCTGTATGTTCCAACAGGCTTTAAACCATTTGGTGTAAATAATAGCTTTAAACCAGTTATCAACGGAGATATTATGATGAGTTCAGACTATTTATTAGAAATATTTGACAGAAGTGGTAAAATAATTTTTAAAACAACAGACTTAAATCAAGGGTGGAATGGAAAGGTAAATGGTCAGGGAGAAGTTTGTCCTATCGGTGTTTACGTATGGAAAATAAGTGTAAAAGAAGCAAGTGAAGAAAAACCCTACAATTTTATGGGTAATATTACCTTGTTGAGGTAAAGATTTAATTACCTTTTTGGATCATTGAATGGTTTTCTAAAGGATTTTAATGATTTAGCGTTAAAATCTCTTTTAAATATCCATTTATTTTCTTCCCATTTGAATGCATCAAAACTTAAGTCTGTTACATACCAGTCAGGAAAATCTTTAAGATTAGGAGAAGTTGGTGTTAGGTGATCAAAAACTATATAATTCTCTTTTTTAATAAAATTATGTTTCAATGACATGTAAGAATCTTTATTGTATTGAAAAATAACTCTTCTTTTAGTTTTCCCATTTGGATAATTAAAAACAGGTACTCCAAATTGAGGCAGATTTTTCTTTTTAAAAATAAGTGTTTCTATAACTTTTTTATTTGAAAACATATCATTGCCATCCCAACCTAAAAGGGTATATATTGTTTTGTTTTTCTTTTTTAAGTCAATTATCTCAAAATAAAGTGCTCCAAGCCAATTTTGGTGTTCCAGAGAAATAAACTCAATATTTTTAGATTTATTTTTGGTATCATTTAACTTAATAATACTTCTGTCTGAAAAATATATCCAACAATCGTAATGTTGTTTTTGATTTTTCAATTCGATATTCCAATTAAATAACCTAAATAAACCATCTTTTGACTTAACAGTGCTCATGAATTTTGAAAGACTATCAAAATCATAGCTAAAAGCCTCGCTTTTTTGTAGTGTTTTATTTAGTAAAAGCTTAAATTCTTCATTGTATTTAAACGCCTTTTCATAATTTTTTTCAAACTGAACCAATTCAAGTTTTTTAATTAGGCTGTTTTCAAGCTCACCTATAGTCTGACCTTCAAAGGTGAGGTAAATTGATAGTAATAAAATTTGAAAAAATAATTTCATAAATTATTTAAATAGAGCATTTTTTTTGGAAATCAACACAATTAATATATTCATCAGTTGTTTTGATTGTCATGTATTAATGGTTTATATTTTTGTAAATATAAATTGTTTATGGAAATTTTAGAAAACAGTGATCAAAAAGGATTAATAATTCAATTAGGAAAAGTTTTAAAATCAGTTTTAGAAAATGAATTTTGGACTGGTTACAGTTGTGGAATTGGTGAAAATGACTTTTATAATTTCAAAAATAAAATTATTGAAGCTGAAAAATCAAACCCTTGGTTTACGAAGAAAATGGTAACAATGTGTTTGAATAATTGGGTTTTAAACTTTAATGAAGAATCATTAAACAGTTGGTTAGATAAATATAATTATTTAAAATTCTCACCACCTAAAACAGTACTTGTAATTTGTGCGGGAAATTTACCTCTTGTAGGTTGGCATGATATTCTGTGTTGTATTATTTTAAAATATAATGTTAAAGTTAAATTATCATCGGGTGACAAAGTTTTAATACCCGCAATTTTGGATCTAATGTCATTGCTTTATCCAGATATTAACAAACAAGTTGAGATTTTAGAAACAAAACCAACTGATTATGACTGTGTAATTGCTACTGGAAGTGATAATACCAATAGATATTTTGATTATTACTTTGGACATGTTCCTAACCTACTTAGAAAAAATAGAACATCAATAGCAGTTATTGGAGAAAAAATCAGTAAAGATGATCTGCAATTGTTGGCTTGTGATGTATTTAATTATTTTGGTTTAGGATGTAGGTCGGTTACAAAATTATATATACCTAAAAATTTTAATATTGATCAATTATTTAATGCTTTTTTTCAGTTCAAAGACTTAGTAAATCACAACAAATACATGAATAATTATGATTATAACAGATCAATATTTTTACTACAAAGTCAAGAATTTTTAGAAAACGGTTTTGTGATTTTAAAAGAAGATAAACGTTTATTTTCTCCTTTGAGTGTTTTGAATTATGAGTTTTATGATGATATAAGTAGTCTTAATATAAGTTTGGAGTCTCTTAAAAGTAAAATTCAATGTAGAGTAGGGTTAGGTGGTATCCCTTTTGGAACAGCTCAACAACCAAAGCTATGGGATTATGCAGATGGTGTTGATACGATAGATTTTTTAAGCTACTCTAAATAAATTTTAATTTCATCTTTATCGAAGTGAACTCTTATATGTTCTTGCATTGTAGTAGATAAAGTCATTCCTACCCAGTCTGCTTTAATTGGAAAAAGTCTATGTCTTCTGTCTACTAAAACTATAGTTTTCATTTTAGAAACATTTTGATCAAGTACGTGAGCCGCAGCGTGCATTAGTGTTTTGCCAGAGTTTAAAACGTCATCAATTAAAATTACTTTTTTATTTTGGAATGATTTAGATGGTTTTAAATCAATAGAACTTGAATTGGGGTTGGATTTGTCAATTATTAATTCAATTAAATCAACACGAATTGAAGTTTGAAGTTTTTTTAAAAGAGACACTATTTTTTTTGCTAATAAATAACCTTTTTCACTTATTCCAATGATAATTAATTCTTTTTCATCAAAATTGTCTTCAATAATTTGGTGTGTTATTCTATTTAGCTTTTTATTTACACTATCGTTGTTTAAAATTAATGAACTTGATTTCATGATTTTATTTTAAAATAATTAAAAACGTGCTACTAATTTAAGATTTAATCTTCTAGATGTTAAAAAACTTGGTATCGAGTATTTTCTGCCACTTACATCATTTATCCATGTGTAATTTGTAGTATTTGAAATATCCAATAGATTAAATACTTCAAAAGCAACACTTAACGATTTTATTTTATGTAAAATTGAATTTGATTTATATCTTGATTTATCTGACTCACTATTTATTAGATCTTTTGAAAATCCAATGTCAATTCTTTTGTAAAATGAAGACCTGAGTGTATCAGAATATCTTGTTGAACCAGGCGGTCCATAAGGCAACCTAGTACCAAATAACAAATTTAAGTTTACCTTCATGTTGCTCCATTTTATTTTTTCAGTATCCCAATCGCTGGGCATTTGGTCTTGGAAGAACATTGAAAATGATAATCTTTGATCTGTTGGTCTTGGAATAAAACTTGGGTTAATTAATACACTATCAGTTGCCACCTGATCATAGGTGTATCCACTTATAATTTTTTCACCACTCGAGTTATAATAATTATAATAGTAATCATTTAAAATATCTTCCTCAGTTTGAAGCCAACTTAGTGAAGCATATGATTGCAAACCTCTTATAAATTCACCATTAATCTTCAAATCAATACCTCTTGCATATCCTTCTGCAGAATTTGTTCCGTAATAATTTACTCTTACATTTTCAATTTCGTATGGTATTATATCACGTAAAATCTTGTAATAAAGTTCAGTTCCAGCTTTAAATTTTCTATCCCACATTTTGAAAACTAAATCTCCACCAACGACAAAATGTATGGATTTTTGTGCTCTAATTAATGGGTTAAGTTCTGCTAACAGATTTCTAGCGGCTCTGTAGAAAGGAGGTTGATAATAAAACCCAGAAGCTATTTTAAAAGAAACATTCTTTCTTGTTAATCTTCCATCTTCAATACGGAAAATTGCTGGTTTCCACTTTAAATTTATCCTTGGAGATATTACTGTTTGTTGGTTGAAGGTCCAATAATTTCCCCTCACACCTACGGTAGTTGTAAAATAATCAGATGCAACAAAGCTTGTGTCATTAAGACCATTTAAAAAGGATGAATCACTAAATTGAATTTTTTTGTCCTTTGAAAATCTGAATTTATGCTGTAAAAATCCAGTAATTCTTGAACTTGCAATTTCATTATTGGCAAAAATTAGATTATTTAGATTTAAAAATTCATACGGAATATTTGTTGGATCAGTGTAATTAATACTATCCAAAGGTCTTGGTGAATTATATCTTGCAGAGTCAATAAATTTCCATTCTTTTACGCTATTATTTACAAATTCTTTTTGTGCTTTAACTCCCCAACTAGTCTTTTGATTATTTTTATTATAGTAGCCTCTGTGGTATAAATTGTATACTTGAGCGATTATTTCATTCCTTGCGTGATTTAAAAATCCACCAACACCTCTGTTGTAGGCAATTTGTCCATAATCGTCACTACCCAAATCAGTTTCAAGTTCATCTAAACTGTATTGTCCAAGAACGTCGAAGAATTCGGTTTCATGGGTGTTAAAAGCCGATACAAAATACTTAAGTGTTAAATAGTCACTATATTTATGATCTAGTGAAATAGTACCCATGTATGTTTTAAACTGAGTATTTTCTTGGCCGTCGTAGTAAACCGTGAATCTTAACGCTTCATTGATACTTCCAAAATTTGTTTCTCTATTTTCTGGTTTCACAGAAAATAGATTATTTGTTGCAGTCCCAAAAACAGTGAGCTTTAAATTTTCATTAATGTTCAAATTTAAAAGAGATTGAAAATCTGCAAATCTAGGTCTATATTCTCCTTTTGTGTCAAGAGCACCAAGAAGATAGGCATTGGTTCTATATCTAAAACCAATATTATAAGTAAATAAATTAGTTGGTTTATCTCCAAATTGTAATTGCGTTCCCAGAAGACTTGATGTAATATTTGCTTCAAATGATTTGGGCTCTCTATATGTTATGTCTAGTACACTGGATAATTTATCACCATATTCAGCATCAAATCCTCCCGCAGAAAATAAAATATCATCTACCATACTTGGATTAATAAAACTTAATCCCTCTTGCTGTCCAGATCTAGCTAAAAATGGTCTGTATACTTCAATTCCGTTTACGTAAATTAGATTCTCATCAAAATTACCCCCTCTTACACTAAAACCCGAAGAGAGTTCGTTGTTTTGTCTTACACCAAAACCAACAGAACTTAAAAGTCCTTCAATATTTGAGCTTGGTAATGCCATATTAGTAGCATCTATAGTTGGTAAAAGTTCAATTGGAGAACTTCCTGGATCTTTGTATTCTACTTCAAGTGTTTTTAATACTTTACTTTTCAATTTAAATACATAGTATTTATTTGTATTAAGATTTATTTTTTTGTTAAATCTTTTAAAATTTACGTGACTAATTTGGACTGTTATTTTTAATGTGGAATCAGTTGATAAATTAAATTCTCCATTATTATCTGAAATTGCATTATACGATATCTCTGGTACTGAAATATTTGCATTTTTGATTTTATTACCTTCTAAGTCAGTTACAATGCCTTTAAGATGTATGTTTTTTTGACTGTATGATTTAAAACACAGCAGCGATAAAAGAAAAATAATGAGATATTGACTTTTAATGAGCATTATTTTTTTTTAAAATCTCCTCTTTTCCAAGCTTCGATAAATCTAGTCCATGCAAAAGGATTTAAAAGACTATTTGGAGCATACTGGCCAGCATAATATAATTTGCTTTGAATTTGTTGTTGTTGCCACTTAAAATTAAGTGCACCATCCATAGGTGTAAATTCCATTCTTTCGTTTAATTGTGCCCTCGATAGATTGTTCATAGCTCTTTGGTAATCATCATTTGGTATATCTGCTTCAACAAATGCTTTAGCAAATTGTTCTTTAGACGGCCATGGGTATATAACGGCTGTTTTAAGCATTATAGTATCTGAATACATTACCTGTATTAAAGAATATTTATTTGAAGTTAAAGTATCTGGAATTGCAAATTTGTTTTTTTTATAGCCAACACTTGAAAATATAATTGAATCACCCTTTTTAGCTACAAATGAAAAATAACCAAAATAATCAGATGTAGTTCCTCTTTTTGTAGCCTTGTCAATGATAGTACAGAAGGGAACTGGTTGCAAACTATCTTCAGAAACAACAACTCCACTAAATTGAATAAATTCTGTACTAGTTTGACTCAACACACCTATGTGAGTTGATATGACAGCTATTAAACAAATTGACTTTAAATGATATAACAATGATTAAACTTTATATTTCGACCATAAAAGTAAGAATCCTTAAAAAACTAAAATGATAAATTTTGTTCTTATTTGGATAGTTCATTATGTATCTAAAAATACGAATTGATATTACCGCTTGAAACTTTTTGAAAATATTGAATTAAAAAAAAATATTTTTTGAGTTGATTAAAAGCTAAAAAGTAAAAAACCTGTAATCATTCCTGCTGAAATGGTTAGTATATTTTTCAATTTATTGCCTTTATTGTGATTTTCGAATATTAATAGTGTGGTTATATGTAAAAGCATTCCTGTAGAAATTGCGAGGAAATTTATCGACCAATCATTAAATAGAGGTATTTCACTTAAATTTCCTCCAAAAATTGCACCTAAAGGAGTTGTAACTGCAAATATAAAAAGTATACTATATTTTTTAATTCCTTTAACTTTTAAGGTGTTCAGAAAAAACATTAGTACCGCAGCAATGGGTAGTTTATGTATTAGTATCATCAAAAAATAGACTAGTGAAAAATTGTTTTTATTTACAGTATCATGAACATGAATATGCTGATTATTCTGTTCATAACTTAAAGGAATTCCTTCCAAAAGAGAATGTATTACAAGCCCTAAAATAATTATAATAAGTTGTTGGTTATTAATTTTTCCGTGTACATGAATATGTCCGTGTTCAATACCTTTTGAAAGAAGTTCAAGAAAGATTTGAATTAGAAATCCAATTAGTATGTAGTATCCAATTACTGATTGATTATTATTACTAAATAGTTCAGGCAGAATATGAATGCAAATCAGTGATAATACTACAGAAACACTGTAGGATATAATTAATCCTTTATAATGCGCTATTTTTTTTATAAAAAATTCGGAAACTATCCCTGTCAAGAAAACTCCTAAAAATAAAATAGTAAGCATCATTTTTATATTTTTTTAGCCCACATTATTAATCTCTCACTATTTTTATTAAACTCATTTAATTGATAATTACCAAAATAAGACATTAAGTTAAAACCTGATTCTTTTAACATTTCTTTAAATTGTTCTTTATCAAATAGTTGAACCTTCTCGCAGTAATTATGTTCCTTTGCCTTATCGAATATGCTTATATTTTTGATAACAAAATTATTTTCAATAGTTTTTTTTGTTTTAAAAATGATACCATTTATTTTTTTTATCTCCTCTTTCATACTTTGATTACTTATCTGTTCCGAATTCAGATAATCAATCAGTAAAAAACCATTTTTGTAGAGGTGTGAATGACAACATTTTAAAACATCAATATTTTGATTGATATTTTTAAAATAACCAAAGCTTGTGAAAAGATTAAATATATAATTATATCGATTTGATAAATTAAAATTCCTCATGTCACCAATTTGAAATTTTAAATTTGGGGCGACAAATTTTTTAGCTTTTTCAATATTTTTTTCTGATAGATCTAGACCATCAACATGTTCAAAATATTGACTCATTTTATAAGCATGTCTACCTTTTCCGCATCCCAAGTCAAGTATTTTATTTTTTTTTGATAAACTAAAACTTTGGATTAAATTTTCAATAAATAAATTGGCTTCGTTTTGACTCCTGTTTTTATAAAGTAAGTGGTAATAATCGGAATTAAACCAACTTTCAAACCAATCATTATCTTTTTCCATCTCCTTATTTTTGATATTTCAAAATTAGTATTTTAATCTTTTCAATCATTTTAAATTTATGTTTGAAAATTCAACTATTTGTTATATTTGTAATTAATTATGGCAATTGATACATTTGATCTTTATAATTTGATGGAGCGTGATAAAGTGTTGTTAGCCTTTAAGGGCTCAATTACATCAGAGCTTTTAACATCTGTCTTTCAAATTATGGAATCCAAAATGGAGGATCTTAAAGATACCCCTAAAATCAGAAAAAGAGTATTTAATGTTTTAGTTGAATGTTTGCAGAACTTATATCATCATATTGACGAATTCGAGGTAACCGGATCTCCAGAGCAATTGTCTCAAAGAAAATCAGCTATTTTTAGTATAAGTAGAACTGAAGAATTCTACAACATCGTAACTGGAAATTTTATTTATCCAAAAAATGTTGCAGATATTTCTAATAAAATTAATCACATTAACTCTCTTGACAAAGATGAGCTTAAAAAGTTTTATAAGGAAACCTTGAATAATGGTACTATGAGTAAAAAAGGTGGTGGAGGCTTAGGCTTGATTGATATAGCTAGAAGGTCAGGTCAAAAATTACAATATAAAATACGTGAAATTGATAATGATTATTCATTTTTCACATTAACAGTTAAAATTTCAAAAAAATAATATCATGGATGATTTAAAATTAGAAGGGTCAGCTAAAACCCCGTTTGTTGAGTTTAATTCAAAAGGAGAGTTATTACTTAAAGGAAGATCTATCCCGGAGAATTCAATTGAGTTTTATAAACCTATAATAGAATGGATCGATAATTATGGTCAATCTGTTAATGAGACCACTGTTTTGAGTGTTCAGTTAGAGTACTTTAATACAAGTTCATCAAAATGCATTCTTGATGTATTTAAAAAGCTAGAAACACTTACTGGAACTGAAGTTTCTGTGAAATGGTATTATGAAGAAGACGATGAAGATATGTTGGAAGCCGGTGAAGATTATGAAGCAATTATTGACTTACCTTTTGAAATGATTGAAGTAGAAGAAATATAACCATTCAATTTATTAAATTTAAGGCTGTCATTTACGACAGCCTTTTTTTTTGTTATGAAAAAACTTATAATTTCTTTAGATGGTCATTCTGGATGTGGTAAAAGTACATTGGCTAGATTGATTGCCAAGCATCTAAAATTTACCTACATTGATACGGGAGCTATGTATAGAGCGATTACACTTTTTTTTGTTCAAAATGAAATGATAGGTACTGATAAAAAACTAAAAAATGGGTTTCAAGATATATTACATAAAGTAAATATTGATTTTATCAATAGTAAAAAAGATGGGAAGAGTCTAATAAGGTTAAATTGAAAAATTGTTGAAAAAGAAATAAGAACCATTTCAATTTCAAATTTGGTAAGTCATGTTAGTAAAAAATCATTGATAAGAAGCAAGCTAGTAGCTTTACAACAAAATTATGGATTCAAGGAAAATCTTGTAATGGATGGAAGAGATATAGGTACAATTGTTTTTCCCAATGCACAAATAAAATTTTGGATCACTGCTTCTACTGAAAAAAGAGCCTGTAGGCGCTTTTTAGAATACCAATCTAATGACAGTGATATAAAATATGACCAAGTTTTAGAAAATATAATAATGAGAGATAAAGAGGACGAAAACAGAAAAATCAGTCCACTAGTAAAGCCAAAAAATTCCATAGAAATTGATAACTCAGATTTAGATATTGATCAAACTTTTCAACTTGCATTGTCACATATTAATCAATTTTTGTCAACCTAATCGTGAAAAGATATTTATTTGAAATTGTTTTTAATGGTAAAAATTACCATGGTTGGCAAATTCAGCAAAATGCAATTACGGTTCAGCAATTAATTGATCAAGCTATTAAAGTTCTTATTCCTAATTTATTAGAAATCAATATTGTTGGATGTGGAAGAACTGATAAAGGTGTTCATGCAGAACAATTTTTTTTTCATGTAGATTTGCCTTTAATTTTAAATGCTCACAATTTCAAATTTAAACTTAATCAGATTCTTCCATCAGATATTGTAATTGAAAATTGTTTACCTGTCAGTGATGATTTTCATGCAAGATTCAGTGCTATTAGTAGGACTTACGAGTATCGAATCATTTCTCAAAAAAATCCCTTTTTAGAAGATTTTAGTACTTTAATAACTCATGATTTAGATATTGAGGTCATGAATATTTGTGCATCATTGTTAAAAGATTATCAAGATTTTAAATCCTTTAGCAAGGTTCAGACAGCAGTAAATAATTTTAACTGCAATATTGTAGACGCTAAATGGTATAAATTAGAAAAACAATTAGTGTTTTCAATTTCAGCAAATAGATTTTTAAGAAATATGGTAAGAGCAATTGTTGGAACAATTTTAATGGTGGGGAAAAAAAATATTGAAGTAGAGGAATTTGCCAAAATTATTGAGGCTAGAAATCGATCTTTAGCAGGTGTTTCAGTTCCTGCTAAAGGATTATTTTTAACAAAAGTAGAATATCCAAATTATGAGTAATATCAGTGGTAAGGCATGGGATACAAAGTTATTTAGGAGAATTATTAGTATTTCCAAACCTCACAATAATTTATTAATATATGGGATTATAATTACTTTTTTTTTAGCGATTCTATCTCCCTTGAGACCTTATATAATAGGTAAGTTAATAGGTGAGTATGTTAAAGTTGGTGATGAAAAATCCCTTCTTATAGGTACACTTTTAGTGATTTTTTTACTTCTAATTGAGTCACTACTTCTAATTGCAATTTCTTACCTTTCAAGTGATCTTGGTCAGAGAGTAGTTAAGGATCTTAGAGATAGCTTATTTAAACATATTACAAAGTTAGAACTTAAATATTTTGATCAAAATCCTATCGGAATGTTGGTTACTAGATCTGTTAGTGATATGGAAACTATAGCTGATATTTTTTCACAAGGTATTTTAGTTATTTTAGGTGATTTACTAAAGTTATCGGGTGTACTTGCATTTATGTTTTATATAAATTGGCGATTGGCATTGATTGTTCTTATTCCAATTCCATTGCTACTCATAAGTACAAATATTTTTAAAAAAGCTATTAAGTCATCTTTTCAGCAAGTTAGAAGCCAAATTTCGTCTTTAAATTCATTTGTTCAAGAACATATAACAGGTATGAATATTGTTCAAATTTTTAGTAAGGAAAAGGTAGAGTCAGTAAAATTCAGTAAAATTAATGATGCACACAAAAAAGCTCATATTAAAAGTATAATGGCTTATTCAATTTTTTTTCCAGTTGTTGAATTTTTAAGTGCTATGTCAATTGCAGTATTAGTTTTATATTCAATTTGGGCTATTTCCTACAAAGAAGTTGATTATGTAGTAGTAACTACCCAAATGCTTTCATTCATTTTATACGTTCATATGTTGTTTAGACCGATTAGAATGTTAGCTGATCGTTTTAATACTTTACAGATGGGTATGGTAGGTGCTTCAAGAGTCTTTGATTTAATTGATAGTCAAGAATTTATTAATCAAAAAAAGCAGATTGATAATTTTAATTTCAAAGGTGACATTATTTTCAGAGATGTTCACTTTTCATATAATAATAAACAGCAAGTTTTTAATGGTTTGAATTTTGAAGTAAGTGCTGGCGAAACTATAGCAATTGTTGGTCCCACAGGAGCAGGTAAAACCTCAGTTATTAATTTATTATCTAGATTTTATGAATTTCAAAAGGGTAGTATAAGTATTGACGGGAAAGATATTAGAAATTTTAAAATAGAAAATTTAAGAAAACAAATTGGAGTTGTTTTACAAGACGTATTCCTTTATAACAGCTCTATTTTAGATAATATCACTTTAGGTAATGATTCAATTCAACTTAACGAGGTTATACAATCTGCAAAAAAAGTTGGAATTCATAAATTTATAGATCAACTTCCTGATGGTTATCTTTACGAAGTTAAAGAAAGGGGAGGGGTTTTATCATCGGGTCAGAGACAATTAATCTCCTTTTTAAGAGCTTTTGTCTATAAGCCACAAATTCTTATTCTTGATGAAGCTACCTCCTCGGTTGACTCAGCATCTGAAGAATTAATTCAAAAAGCAACTGTTGAAATCACCAAGGGAAGAACTTCAATTATTATAGCTCATCGTTTATCAACAATTAAGAACGCAGATTGTATTATAGTGATGGATAATGGAAAAGTCATAGAAAAAGGTTCTCACAATGAGTTGATTGCTTTAAAAGGTCATTATTTGGATTTGTATGAAAACCAATTTCTTCAACAAAAAAAGTGAATTATTTATTAATGTGATTAATTAAATATTCTTTTGTGTGTGATTTAACCTTGCTTTTCAAGAAGTTTGTTGTAGAACCTTGGTAAACTAATTCTCCTCCTTTATTTCCACCTTCCAAACCTAAGTCAATAATCCAATCTGCTATTTTTATGATGTCGAGGTGGTGTTCTATGATCACAACATGATGTCCCATTTCTACAAGGTCTTGTAAAGCTTTGATTAGCTTTTTTACGTCGTGAAAATGAAGTCCTGTTGTTGGTTCGTCAAAAATAAAAAGTTTTCTATTGTCACTTCTCTTATTTGTTAAAAATGAAGCAAGCTTAATTCTTTGTGCCTCTCCTCCACTTAAGGTATTGGATGCCTGGCCCAGTTGTACGTACTCAAGACCAACTTCATTTAGTGCATTTATTTTATTTTTTATTTTTTGGCACAAAGAATCCTTTTGATCAAAGAAAATTAAACTTTCTTCGACAGTCATAGTTAATACATCAGAAATGCTTTTATTATTAAATTTTACTTCTAAAATATCGTCTTTAAATCTTTTACCATTGCATTCATCACATTTTAGGTTAACATCTGCCATAAACTGCATAGTTATTGTAAGTTGGCCTTCGCCTTTACATTTTTCACATCTTCCGCCGTCAACATTAAAGGAAAAATGACCTGCTTTAAATCCATTAGCCTTTGCATGCTTTTCTCTTGCAAATAATTGTCTGATATCATCATATCCCTTTATGTAGGTTATTGGGTTTGATCTTGAGCTCTTACCTATAGGATTTTGATCTATGTATTCAACACTATTGATAAGATTAAAATCAACTTGTATTTCCTTACAATATGTTGGTTTTTTGATTCCACTTATGAAATACTTCTCTAAATATTGATGCAAAATATCACATACAAGTGTAGATTTTCCGCTTCCACTTACTCCGCTCACTACAGTAATTTGATTTAAAGGAATTTGAACAGAAATATTTTTCAGATTGTGTTTATATGCCTCTTGAATTTTAATAAAATCTTTAGGGCTTATTCTTGCTTTGGGTATCTTTATATTTAATTCTCCTGTAAGGTATTTTGTAGTTAAACTATTATTATCAAGGAGTAATTTTTTGTGATTTCCTTGGAAAACAATTTCACCACCATTTTTTCCAGCATAAGGACCAATATCAATAATTTCATCAGCTGCTCTCATCATTTCTTCGTCGTGTTCGACAATGATTACTGAGTTTCCAACGTCTCTAAGTTTTTTCAAAATGCTAATCAGCTTTTCACTATCTTTAGGATGCAGTCCAATTGATGGTTCATCTAATATGTACATAGACCCAACTAAAGAGCTTCCTATTGAAGTAGCTAGATTAATTCTTTGAGATTCTCCTCCTGACAGTGTATTACAGTTTCTATTTAAAGTTAAATAGCCAAGCCCGACATCTAATAAATAGCTTAATCTTGAAGTAATTTCGTCAATTAATCTTTTAGCGATTTTTGCGTCATTATCATTAAGTGAAAAGTCATTAAAAAATTTTTGAGCTTCAAAAATGGTCATTTGGTTGATTTGACTAATTGAAAATCCATTTATTTTAACATAATTTGCATCCTTTCTTAGTCTATTTCCGTTGCAAGCATCACAATTAGTTTTTCCTCTGTACCTTGATAACATTACCCTATATTGGATTTTATAAGATTTTTTTTCTAAATATTGAAAGAAATCATGAATGCCGCTGAAAAAACGGTTTCCATTCCAAACCAACTCCTTATGTTCCTGTGAAAGATTTTTATAAGGTTCATGAATTGGAAAATCAAAGTGGTGAGCAGAATTTATTAAATTGTTTTTCCATACACTCATCTTTTCTCCTTTCCAACAAACGATAGCATCTTCATAAATGCTTAGGTTGGGGTTGGGTACTACAAGCTCAGGGTCAATTCCTATTATCTTTCCTAATCCTTCACATTTTTTACAAGCTCCAAAAGGATTGTTGAATGAGAAGAAATCAATGCTAGGTTCTTCAAAAGTGATTCCATCTTTTTTAAATAAATTATTAAAATTTATTGATTTTGTTTGTTCTCCGTTAAAAGTAATTACATTACAAGTACCCTTACCTTCGTGAAAAGCAAGTTCTAGTGAATCAAGAATTCTTGATTGATTTTCTTTACTATTATCATTAGTTACTCTATCTACGATTAATTGAATAGGTGAACTGTTTTCAAAATTTTCAAGTGCACTTATTTTATTTTTTTGCCATATTTTATTGTAACCTTGTTGTAAATAGATATTCACATGATCTTTCAAGCTTCTTCCACTTGGAGGATGAATTGGGCAAGTAATAATTAATTTAGTTTTTTTAGGTTGTTTTAAAATCCAATTTAGTACATCCTCAGGGTGATCTTTTTTAACTTGTGTTTTACTTATTGGAGAAATAGTTTTCCCCACTCTTGCATATAGAAGTTTTAAATAATCATAAATTTCTGTAGTTGTGCCCACAGTACTTCTAGTGTTTGATGTGTTTACTTTCTGTTCAATTGCTATTGCTGGAGAAATTCCTTTTATATCATCAATATCAGGTTTTTCAATTCTTCCTAAAAAAAGTCTTGCATATGAACTCAAGCTTTCTATATATCGTCTATGTCCTTCAGCATAAAGTGTGTCAAATGCCAATGACGATTTTCCTGATCCAGAAACACCAGTGATTACTGTTAGTTTATTTCTAAGTATTGACACGTTAATGTTCTTTAAATTATGAACTCTAGCACCAATTATTTGAATTTTATCTTTAAATTCTTTACTCATTACAGATAGAATAATTGCTAAATTAAAAGAAATGTTTTCAGTTGATCAATTTGTTTCTTATATTTGAATAATTATACAAAAAATCGCCTATAAGAAATTTCTACTTTTTATTATATACTTAACTAAAATTGTAGAAATGATGTATTCTCAAAAAAGCGACGATTTTCTTATTAAAGAGTTCAAGTCTGGAAACAACAAATGTTTTGATATTATATTGGAGAAATATCAACAAAGAGTTTTTTCATACATACTTAAAATGGTTAAAGACCAAGACTTGGCAAACGATATTTTTCAAGAAGTATTTATTAAAGTAATTACTAACTTAAAAAAAGAAAACTATAATCATGAAGGAAAATTAATTTCTTGGATTTTAAGAATTGCTCATAACCAAGTTATTGACTTTTTTAGAAAAGATTCTAAAATGTCTTTTGTTGGGAGATCTAATAGTGCGAGCGATGCATTTAATATTTTTGATTTAATACATTTAGAAGAAGACTGTATTGAAGAGTCTATAATTACAGAGCAAATCATGAATGATGTCAAAGCCCTTGTTGACCACTTACCCGATGATCAAAAAGAAGTAGTTAAAATGCGTTATTTTAAACAAATGAGTTTTAAAGATATTGCAGATAAAACAGATGTAAGTATAAATACCTCACTTGGAAGAATGAGGTATGCTCTTATTAATTTGAGAAAATTAATAGCTGATAAAAACTTAATATTAACTAATTTATAAAGTTGGACAATATTATTTATCGTAAGACGTTATTAAAGAAATAATAACGCCTATGATATGAACAGTACAAAAAATTTTTTAACAAAAGAAAATATACAACCTAAGAAAGAAATTATAGAAAATTTAAAGTCTTTTGCAAGATCTTACAAAACGGAATTTTCTAAATCATTAAACAAAAACATTGGATATATTACTAATTAAGACTTAAAATAGTCAGATACTATTAAATCTTTGCTCTTGTGTTCCCAGGAGTAAAAACCTTCACCTGTTTTAACACCTAACTTTCCTGCAGTTACCATGTTTACCAAAAGAGGGCTAGGAGCGTATTTATTTTGGCCAAAACCTTCCTGTAGAACTTTGAGTATAGCTAAACAAACATCTAATCCAATAAAGTCTGCTAACTGAAGTGGCCCCATTGGGTGGGCCATTCCTAACTTCATTACAGTATCAATTTCTTCAACACCTGCAACCCCTTCGTTTAAGGTAATAATAGCTTCATTAATCATTGGCATTAAAATTTTGTTTGCAACAAATCCAGGAAAATCATTGACCTCAACAGGAATTTTATTAATTTTTTTAGAAAGGTTCATTATTGTTTCTAAAGTTTCTGTTGATGTTGAATAACCTTTGATTACTTCAACTAATTTCATTACTGGAACTGGATTCATAAAATGCATCCCTATTACATTATGTTCTCTATTAGTTTGAGCAGCAATTTTTGTAATGGAAATTGAAGAGGTATTTGTAGCTAGAATAGCTTCTTTTGGAGAGTATTGGTCCATTTGTTTGAAAATAGATGATTTAATTTCAAAATTTTCTGTGGCTGCTTCAATAACCAACTCTGCATTTTCAACACCTTTTTGTAAGTCAGTAAGAGTGGATAGATTTTTTAGCGTTAAGGTCTTATTTTCAGCTGTAATTTTCTCTTTTTTAACCATTCTATCGAGATTCTTACTTATTGTCAAAATAGCTTTTTCTAATGCATTTTGTGATACATCAATAAGATTTACTTGGTATCCATTTTGAGCAAAAACATGAGCAATCCCATTTCCCATAGTCCCTGCTCCAATTACTGAAATATTTTTCATAAAATTTTTTTTGACAAATATAGGATTAGATTTTTAATTTACTTCCCCGAACCTTTCAACATAATTATAATTGTGTAAAATAGTATTTTAAAATCTAAAATTAAGGACATGTTTTCTACATAAAGTAAATCAAACTTTAATCTTGCTACCATTTGGTCCACGTTTTCGGCATACCCATATTTTACTTGTCCCCAACTTGTGATCCCAGGTTTAACTTTTTTAATATGCTTATAGTGCGGAGCTTTTTCAATAATTTTTTTGATGTAATATTGTCTTTCTGGCCTTGGACCTACAATAGACATATTTCCTTTAATAACATTAAAAAACTGCGGAGTCTCGTCAAGTCTTGATTTCCTCATTAGTTTTCCAATTTTTGTAATTCTGTTATCCCCCTTACTTGAAAGTTGAGGACCATTTTTTTCAGAGTCTGTATACATAGATCTGAACTTGTAAATGAAAAAAGGGACTCCGTTAAATCCGATTCTTTCTTGTTTGTAGATTATTGGGCCGTTTGAACCCATTTTTATTAAGATGGATAACAATATAAAAATGGGGCTTAGTAATAAGATGGCTAAAATCGAAAAGTTCAAGTCGAATAATCTTTTAATTGTTCTTTGCCAATTTGGCATTAGTTGAGGATTAACCTCAATGAGTAATGCGCCAAAAATCGAATTCATTTTCACTGATCCTGTCAGGATATTATACATATCTGTAATGACTTTAATTGTTACATTATAATCTGCTAAATCATTTATAATTGAATTAATTTTCTCGTGTTCCTTAGGTTCGGTAGCGATTATAACCTCTTCAATTTTGTGATTTTTAATAATTTGTTCTACATCTTGATAGCTTCCTAATTTTTTTATTCCAGAGGATTGCATTATGTCTTCGCCACCATTTGTAGTTACATAACCCAAAAAAAAATGGCCAGATGCTTTTTTTAACTGCCTTATTTCTTCAAGTGTATCTATTGCCTTTTGTTTACTGCCAATAATTAGTGTATTAAAACCAATTTTTCTACTATGGATTTTATTTACTGTACTTGATGTAATTATAAATCTAGGTATTAATGTTAACAGAGAATGTAAAATAAATAGTGCTGTAATTGAATTATAGTAGTCTTGATAAGAATTTATTTTATCATCTAAAATAAAAATGAAGAAAATAAATATAACCCCGATAAATGATTGAGAAATTGTTTGGGTAAGTTCTTTGACTCTATATTTTAGATAACATTTTTTATAATTCCCAAAAATAAAATACAATAAAATCCAAAATAAAGGGATCGCTATTGAGCTATATATTAGTCTTTCATTGATTTCAAAAGGGTAATACTCAATATACGACTTTCTAAAGTAATTAAATAAAATCCAAGCTATGATTGCTGAAAACCAATCAGTCAATAAGTATCGTAACCAAAGATTTTTACTTTTCATGGTCTGTATATAACTTTAAAGTTATCGAGTCTTATTTTAATATCATCAAGTTGATTATTATTTAAAACTGAAATGTAGAGATCAAATTCAGTTGCGCTTGTGTAGAAATTAGTAGCATCAGAAATATATAAATAAGTTTTATTCCATTTGAAATTTTCTCCATTTTCAAAGGTTGGTACCAATGTAATTAAAGCTTGCTTCTGATATGTTGGAATACTTGCATCTTTGTGTAATATTCCAATTTCAAAAGGATGATTATTTGCATAATCCATTTCAATATAGGCTGGAATATTTAAATTTTTTGGAAATGAATTAAAATCTAGTTCGTTTGTTCTTGTTTCAAAAAAATAGTGACTACTATTCATATTTACTGCTCCTGAACTTCCTTCAAATGTTTCATTTTCTTGTTGGTCGATTATTGTAAGATCAACTTGTGAGGTACTTGTACTATTGAAAAAATGATTAGGATCTTCAAAATTTTCAACTTTGAAAAATAAATTTTCCTCATAGAATGTTTCAGGGGAAATTTCGATAATACTATCAGGAAAAAGTTCTGTTACAATAGTGTAAGGAGTGTAAAATGGGTATTTTTTTCTGTCTGCTGATATTCCATTTCTTTTGATTCCAGGATATAACTTCAACTCATGAACTCCTTGATAATGGAGAGGAATGGTTGTAGTTCCGGTGTCAGACTCTGGTAGCTCGTAAACTCCTTCAAGATTATTATCTAAATATACCCATACGTCAGTAATTTTTTCGCTTGCAGATCCTTGGTTGGAAGTGGAAATATTAAAATCAAAACGATTAACTTTTATAAATGAAGGAGCAGGTTCTGGTTGGTCAATAAGTTGACAGCTAGTTATATAAAGTACTATAAAAAAAATTAGATTTTTCATTTAAATGAAACGTAATTTTAGTTGGTGATATTGTTAGAAGTTATATCAATTTTGTGGCATTGTTATTTGTTCTGCAATATCGATTGCTAATTGTAAAGCAGACTGGGCAGATTTTAAGTCTACAATTGGATTAGCATCTGAATTAATTGAGTTTATAAAAGACTTTAACTCTTCTTCAATAGGATTAATTTCATTGTTCTTGTCTGACTGAACAATTACTTTTTTTCTTTCATCTTTCCCAAACTTAAGAATTGGAGCATATTTTTCCTTTTCATTGACTTCTTGAAGGCTTATGTATTCATACTTTCTATTTAAGAAATCGACTGAGACATAAGTATCTTTTTGAAAAATTCTAGATCTTCTTATATTTTTTAAAGACATTCTGCTAGAAGTAATATTTGCCACACAACCGTTTATGAACTCAATTCTTGCATTTGCAATGTCTGGAGTGTTACTCATCACTGAAACTCCACTAGCGTTTATTGATTTAATTGGTTGATTAACAATATGTAAAATAATATCTAAATCATGAATCATTAAATCTAAAACAACAGAGACATCAGTGCCTCTAGTATTAAATTGAGCTAATCGATGTGTTTCGATGAATCTAGGATTTTTAATTTTTTTTCTTGCTTCTGTAAATGCAGGGTTAAATCTTTCAACATGACCAACTTGTGCTTTAAGACCAGATTTATTGGTAAGATTAATAAGTTTTTTTACTTCTTCAAGTGTGTGGGTAACAGGTTTTTCAATAAAAATATGTTTTGAAGACATCAATGCTTGTTTTGCACATTTATAATGTGATAAAGTAGGGGTTACAATATCAATGATGTCACAGTTGTCAATTAGTTCTTGATAGCTTTCAAATGATTTAGCGCCAAGTTCGTTAGTAATTTTAGTTCTTACAACTGGGTCGATATCATAAAAACCTATGAATTGTACAAAATGAGCGTTTTGAAGTATTTTTATGTGAATTTTTCCTAAGTGGCCAGCGCCTACAACCCCAATGCTTAACATAGCACAAAGATATTAAAATTGAATGTTTATTTTAATTTTTTTTCAATTACTAAATTATTAACATTAAATAGTTGCAATATTTTCATCATCAATTTGAATTTTAAAGTAATTCCTATTTTTTTTGTGTAATGTATGCATAGCAGTAAGTACATAGGACTTTGCAAGCAGTTAATTTACGAGCTTAAGAAAAAAGGTATAAGAGACGAGAAAGTTTTAGAAGCAATTTCAAAAGTCCCGAGACATTTGTTTTTTGATATTGTGTTCAGAGATCAGTTTGCTTATCAAGATATTGCTTTTCCAATTGGTTCTGGTCAGACGATAAGCCAACCTTATACTGTAGCTTTTCAATCGGAACTACTCAATGTAAAACGAGGGCATAAAATTTTAGAAATTGGAACAGGCTCAGGATATCAGACTGCGGTTTTATGTCAAATGGGAGCAAAAATGTTTTCTATTGAAAGACATAAACCTCTTTTCGAGAGTGCTAAACACTTTTTAGCTAAAAATAATTACAGAGCTCAACTTTTTTTTGGTGATGGTTTTAAAGGCAAAAAAGCTTTTTCCCCTTTTGATAGTATAATTGTAACTTGCGGAGCGCCTTATATTCCAAATGAACTGAAAATGCAATTAAAAATTGGTGGCAGGTTAGTTATTCCAGTTGGTGAAGGGGGAGTACAACAAATGAAGTTGATAGAGCGTTTAGAAAAAGAATACTTTAAGGAAACTAATTTCGGAGATTTTAAATTTGTTCCTATGTTAAAAAACTTAAACAATTAATAAAAATTTTAAAATATGCTGATTGAAATAACAAAAAAGGAAATAAAAGAATTTTTATTCGCGTTGATTTTTATTACCCTACCAATAATTACAATATCTCAAGATAGTTTAAAAACAAAAAATAAGATTAATAAAAAAAATCAGTTTGCAATTGAAGGTCAATTATATCCCAATTTCAATTTAGATATTTATCAACCTCAGCTGAAGTTAAGAGTGCACCTAAATAAACGTTTTAATCTTAGATTTAATTCAAGTTTACAAAGGAGTTTGAGTAACAAAAAAATACTACAAAATGCTGGTAATGGTTTAGGTTATGTTGAAAAGATTATTTCTTTTTACAGTTCGACCATTGGGTTCGAACGTATTTTTCACTTTGACAAAACACTTTTGTATACGGGGTTTGAGGGTATGGTTGGTTTTGGAAGAAATAATGAATATGGTTCAAGAACCGATTCAATTTCTTACATAGCAGATTTAAATTATAATATAATTAGGCCTGTTCAGCAATTTGGTATTAGAGTTTTTTCTGGTTTTGACTACAATTTAACTAACCAATTTTATTTAGGATTTGAATTGGGGTTAGTATTTTTAAAAACCGTACATAAAAGAGGAAGTTATCAAAGGCTAGATAATAGTTCATTAACAGATCCAGATATTACTACTATTATCCCAGAAGAGTCATTTTCAGATATTTTTGTTAATGGAATCGGAGCAGTGAGAGTTGGATGGGTATTTTCAAATTAATTTTTGATAGTTTATTTTTTTTATTAATTTTAAATTAAATATTTAATTTAAAAAAATGAAAAAATACGTAATTAATTGTATTGTTTGCCTGTTTGTTTTTGGTAGTTGTTCTACAATAACGAAGTCCATTAATTCTTCGAATAATGACATAAAACCATATGAGTCTGGTTTAGTAATGCGACCATTATTGGCAGATTTAGAAGTAGACAACGTAAGAAAATCCGTTGAGTACATTGTACCAGATTACATGATAATTAAAAAAGATGGAAAGCAAAATGCTTTATTGGCATTTAAAAAAGCACATAAATGCGACTATGTTGTAGATCCAATTTTTGAAATTATAAATTCAAAAGGTAGAATAAATGAGGTTAAAATTAATCTTTCGGGTTATCCTGCCACATACTCAAATATACGACAAGTTGATACTCTTCCAAAATCCATAACTCAATACAATAAACTTAACAATTCAGTAAAAGAATTGGATTATTTAAATAGTTTTAGCGATGTTGAACCAACTATGGGTGTTGAATTAGTGACCTTTCATTACAATGGTTTTCAATTTGACAGAGTATTAAATAATTCTAAAAATAGAGTTTATTTTGGTATAGAAGGTTATAACATAGATTCAAATCCCTCTCTTTTAAATGCAGATTTTTATTATAAAGATTTGGTAAGTTCCAATGTTTCTGATTCTCTCATGGGAGCTCTCAGCAATGAAGAATTAACGTCTCAAAATACTTTTTCATTAGGTCTTATGAGGGAGTTGACTATAACCAATTTTTTGAAATTTAGAATTATAGGAGGTTTAAATTTATTACGCGGAAAAGTAATATATGACAACATTAGTCTTTTAAGTAACTACCATGTAGCTGATAACGGTTTAAATGGATTTGATAGTAAGCATAGTTGTTCTAGTTTTGGACTTAGAGTAGGTGCAGCAGCAGATATAAAGATTTATAAATCATTATCTTTTGTATTTAAAATGCACTTCAATCAAGATTTGTTAAGTTTTTTAGCAAAAAATGATGCTTTAACATTTTCAAAATACAATTCGTTATCCAATTTAGATGTTATAGGAGATTACAAGATAAAAAAAGTCAAGTTTGAATACGATTCAAGATTAAACTTAGCTGCAGGAATTAGAATTGTATTTTAATACCATTGACAATTATTTATAAAAAATACCTAAAGTGATTTTTTCGTTTCATAAGGTATTGACATAACAAAAAAATATATATTATCAATTTATACAGATATTCAATTATATTTGCAGAAATTTTGCATAACAATAACTAAAATAGTGTTGAAATGTATTTAGATTCAAAAAAGAAAAAAGATATTTTTAAAAAGTACGGTAAGGGGGAGTCTGACACCGGTACAGCAGAAGGCCAAATTGCTTTATTTTCACATAGAATAAAGCATTTAACAGAACATTTAAAATCAAACAAGAAAGATTACAATACACAAAAGTCTTTAATTAGACTAGTTGGTAAAAGAAGAGATCAACTGGATTATCTAAAAAATAAAGACATTGAAAGGTACAGAGAGATTATCAAAAAACTTGAAATTAGGAGATAATCAGCTATGAAAACGTATTAGAGGGGACTATTGCGCTAGCGTAATGGTCCTTTTTTTGTATTAAATGAAATAATAAAACAGAATGAATATAATAAACGAAAAAATAAGTCTTCCAAATGGAAAAGAGATTTCCATTGAAACAGGTAAGTTAGCCAAACAGGCTGATGGATCGGTAGTGGTAAGAATGGGAGACACAATGATTCTAGCAACAGCTGTTGCAAATGTAGACGTTAGAGATGGTGTAGATTTTATGCCTTTAACAGTTGACTACAGAGAGAAATTCGCTTCAACAGGTAAGTTTCCAGGTGGTTTCTTAAAAAGAGAAGCTCGTCCAAGCGATGAGGAGATTTTAACAATGAGATTAGTAGATAGAGCACTTAGACCACTTTTTCCAGACGATTATCATGCGGAGACTCAAGTAATGATGCAGTTAATGTCATCTGACAAAGAAAATATGCCTGATGCATTAGCTTGTTTAGCTGCCTCTGCTTGTTTAGCAGTTTCAGACATTCCTTTTAATGGTCCTGTTTCTGAAGTGAGAGTGGCTAGAATTAATGGTGAATTCGCCATTAACCCAACTTTTGATGAAATGAAAAAAGCAGATATGGATATGATAATTGCTGGTACTCTAGATAGCATTGTTATGGTAGAGGGAGAGATGAACGAGGTGTCTGAAGGGGAAATGTTAGACGCTATTAAGGAAGCTCATGTTGTAATTAAAGAGCAATGTCAATTACAAATAGATATCGCAGCTAAAGTTAGCAAAGCAAATCCTAAAAGAGAATATTCTCATGAAAAACATAATGAAGATTTAAGAAAGGATATTTATGATTTTTCTTATCAAAGGTGTTATGACGTTGCTAAGCAAGGTTTGGCAGATAAGCATAAAAGAGCTGAACTATTCGGTGCAATTAAAGATGACTTTAAAGCAACACTTACCGCAGAAGAATTAGAAGAGGAAGGATTCTTAATTAGTCAATATTTTAAAGCAGCTCAAAAAGAAGCAGTAAGAAGGGTAGTCTTAGATGAAAAAATAAGGTTAGATGGAAGAAAAACTACCGAAATAAGACCAATTTCCTCGGAGGTTGGATATTTGCCTGGTTTTGTTCATGGATCTGCATTGTTTACTAGGGGAGAGACTCAATCTTTAACTACTTTAACTCTCGGAAGTTCGTTGGACGTTCAACGTAAAGATGGTGCATTAGAGGAAGACGATTTAGATTTTTTATTACATTATAATTTTCCACCATTCTCAACTGGAGAAGCAAGAATGAAATTTAGCGTTAGTAGAAGAGAAGTAGGACATGGTAACTTAGCTTTAAGAGCCTTAAAACCAATGATTCCTGGCAAGCCAGAAAATCCATACACCGTTAGATTAGTTTCAGAAATTTTGGAATCAAATGGGTCTTCATCGATGGCTACTGTTTGTGCAGGTACTCTTGCACTAATGGATGGTGGTGTTAAGATGAAAAGACCTGTTTCTGGAATAGCAATGGGTTTAATTTCTGATAGCGCTGGTAAATATGCTGTTTTATCCGATATTCTTGGTGATGAAGATCATTTAGGTGACATGGACTTTAAAGTAACTGGTACTGAAAAAGGGATTACTGCTTGTCAAATGGATATTAAAATTGATGGTTTAGATTACAAAATGCTTGAGGAGGCGTTAAATCAAGCTAAAGACGGTAGAATGCATATCCTTGGAGAAATGATGAAAACCTTGACTGAGCCTAGAGAAGATTTCAAATCTCATGTTCCGAGAATTGAAACTTTAGAAGTGCCTGAAGATACAATTGGAGGAATTATTGGTAAAGGTGGTGAAACAATACAAAAAATGCAGGAAGAAACTAGCACTACTATAAGTATTGGAGACCCGGTTGATGGAATGGCAATAGTAGAGGTTTTTGCAGATAACAAAGACGGAATGGATGAAGCTTTAAAGAGAATTAATTTGATTGCATATCCACCTGTTGCAGAAGTTGGTGAAACCTACAGCGGAAAAGTAAAAAATATAGTTACTTTCGGCGCCTTTTTAGAGATATTACCAGGAATTGATGCATTATTACATATTTCTGAAATAGATCATAAAAGAGTAGAAAAAGTAGAGGACTATATAAAGCAGGGTGATGTTTTTGATGTTAAAGTTATTGGTAAAGATCCAAAAAATGGAAAATTAAAAATTTCTAGAAAAGCTTTAATTGAGAAGCCAGCTTCAAAAAAGACTGAAAATTAATTTAATTTTGATCCATAAATGAGAGCCACTTTACGTGGCTTTCTTATTTACTTGATTTTTAGTTTTTTTTTACTTAACTTTATTAGATTGTAACTATTATCGTAATACAATCGTTAAAGAATATCCTCGAATTAACGAGATTCTGAATAAACATTTTAAATGAGACAATTAAAAATAACCAAACAGGTTACTAACAGAGAGACCGCGTCATTAGACAAATACTTACAAGAAATTGGTCGTGTAGATTTGATTACCGCAGAAGAAGAAGTGGAATTAGCTAAAAGAATCAAGGAAGGTGATCATGCTGCTTTAGAGAGGTTGGTTAAGGCCAACCTACGTTTTGTTGTCTCTGTATCTAAGCAATATCAAAATCAAGGATTGACGCTTCCCGATTTAATTAATGAAGGAAATCTAGGGTTAATAAAAGCTGCACAACGTTTTGACGAAACAAGAGGCTTTAAATTTATTTCATACGCTGTGTGGTGGATTAGACAATCTATTCTTCAAGCATTGGCTGAGCAATCTAGAATTGTGCGTTTACCATTAAATAAAATTGGTTCTATCAATAAGATAAATAGAGCATTTTCAGATTTAGAACAAAAGTTTGGTAGACCACCTACACCTGAAGAAATTGCAGAATCTCTAGACATTACAATTGAAGAGGTTAAGCAATCTATTAAAAATAGTGGACGACATTTATCTATGGATGCTCCTCTGAAAGATTCAGAGGACAGTAATAATATGTATGAAGTGATGTCATCTGATTCTTCTCCTAAGCCAGATAAAATATTGATGAATGAATCTCTAAGGAAAGAGATTGAAAGATCTTTATCAACTTTAACGCCGAGAGAGGCAGATGTAATACGTTTGTATTTTGGTTTGAGTGGAAAGCATCCAATGACATTAGAGGAGATTGGCGAGAAGTTTGATTTAACTAGGGAAAGAGTTCGTCAAATTAAAGAAAAATCAATCAGAAGATTAAAACATACTTCAAGAAGTAAGTTGTTGAAATCTTATTTGGGTTAATATTTTATTCCTAAACTTTCTTTTATTTTCTTTGTGGTTTAGAATATAAACACCAAAATATGAGTCATTTAATCGCTCCATCTTTATTAGCTTCTGATTTTGCAAATTTGCAAAAT
>MDTC01207655.1_pt1 | contig 42095 bp, 34 predicted proteins | sample 811181 | NCBI WGS metagenome assembly MDTC01 (sample SAMN05326644, study PRJNA326480) | marine metagenome | isolation source: seawater | place: Pacific Ocean: North | collected 2011
ACACCTATTCCGACGGCGTGATAAGAGTATTTTCCTCGAGGTTCAGGGAGAGCGGGCAACCGTCTGTCTTTGACATGTTTCTAGGAATCAATGGCAACGGAAGGCCTGGCTACGACGCGCCACAAAGCCTTTACCAAAATGTTGCCAATACCACTCCTGCGGACGCAGACACCTATCAGGTTGCTGTGTTGGATAGTGCTTTCGATCAGCCGAGTGAGCTCCGATATACCATAGGCGGCACTTGGTTCATAGATGACTCGATGCGCCTTGAAGTAGATCTAATTCACTCTACACTTCGGGATGCAGTAATCACAATAGATCCTGGGCAAGAAACACTGTTGTCTACACTTGCGGGTGCTCCAATTTACACAGACAAGCCCGGAAACCCCTGCTGTGGTACTCACTTACTTACCAACTCTGATCACGATGCTAAATCAACTATGTTTTCCGTTCTTCTAAACAAAGAATTTGATTTTGGCCTGACAGCAAATATTGGTTATGCGAGTGTCTCAGCTGAAGATTTGTCAGGCATGGAAGCAGCGCAAGCATCCACAAACTATCAGAAGACCGCACTCGTTGATGCAAATAATCCATCTGTTGGCGACTCAATGTATGCTGTTCCTCACCGATTCACGTTTAACCTCAACTACAAAATACAACTGATATCGGGTTATGACACCATGTTGCAACTCAGTGGCTTCAGGAGCGCAGGTCAACCGACGAGTGCAGTTATGTCTTCTGAGGGTTTAGAGCCCAATATTGAGGAACAGCGACATCTACTTTATGTTCCCACACTCAATGATCCTGCGGTTGATCTCAGCCGGATGTCTAGTTCAGATCTAGCGTCATTTGATTCGTTTATCGCAGAACAAGGACTAGCTCGCGGAACATTTGTCGGACGAAACGAGCTGAGCTCTCGATGGAGGACCCGCCTTGACCTGTACGTTCTTCAGGAAATTCCTGCATTTTTTGAAGGCGCCAAAGGACATGTATATCTAAAAATGTACAACCTCGGTAACTTCTTGAGCGATGATAATGGCTTTCAGGGAGACGCCGCACCTGATCAAATGATAGTAGCCTCTGACGTAAACGCCGATGGGCAGCACGTTTACACCGCGTTCAATGCTCCTGAGGTGACCGACCAGAATATCCAATACTCTGTGTGGAATGCAAAACTGGGTGTTAAATTCAGTTTTTAAATGGTATTTTAGAAAAATAAAAGGGCCTTTTACATAAAAGGGCCTTTTTTTCTAGTCTATCCCTGCAAAGTTTTTCAATCAGATAACCTGTTAAGAAATAATGCTTCCTGTATACTTTGTATTAATTTTTTCAAGAAACACAGGAGAAAAACAAGCATACATGTCAAGTGGCTCGCTTTTTATAATATCAGCTCCCTCCGGCGCTGGGAAGACAAGTCTTATCGACAAGGCAGTATCGCAGTTGAGCAACGTCTGTACATCGGTTTCTCATACCACACGGACGCCTCGGGCCGGCGAAATTAATGGCACGCATTACTACTTCGTCACTCACGAAAAATTCGAACAAATGCGCACCAAAGGTGAATTTCTTGAGTCGGCAAATGTGCACGGCAACTTATATGGTACCTCTCGTCAATGGGTTGAGGAAAAGATAAGCAATGGCCTCGATGTTATCCTAGAAATTGACTGGCAAGGGGCTAACCAAGTCCGTTCGGTATTTAAAAGTGGTGTCAGTATTTTTGTCCTTCCTCCCTCGGTCGGGGAATTACGACAGCGTCTTTTTGACCGTGGCCAAGATTCTGTGCTTGTAATTGAGAGACGGATGGCCGAGGCACGGAAAGAGATAAGTCATTGGAAAGACGCAGATTATGTGATAACTAACGATGACTTCGAAACTGCATGCGAAGAGCTCCAACAACTTCTTTCCGGAAGGTTTGATGACCCGTCATTACGAACAACGAACATCTCTTTTTCCAATTTAACTCGAGAATTATTGTCGAATTAATCACATTCTTGTATACTTGATTTTCTTGAAATATTGTTGAGATCCAAGTGGAGTTGTTATGGCCCGAATCACCGTCGAAGACTGTCTCGAGAATGTAGACAACCGATTCGAGCTAGTTATGATTGGCTCGAAACGTGCCCGTCAATTAGCCGTGGAGGGTCGCCCTGCCTTAGTACCTGAGGGGAACGATAAACCAACAGTGGTAGCACTTCGAGAGATAGCAGGGGGTCATGTGGACGCAAGCATCCTGTCGCCCATAAAACAAAATTTCGCTCTAAACGAAGATGTTGATGAAAGTGGTGGACAATCGGCAGCAACTGAGACAGATCTTGAAGCAGAAGCAGATGCCGCCATTGCGGCAGCTTTGGAGGCGCTGGCTGGTAACGATCAATTAGATGCGGCGTCCGATGATACTGTAATTGTTGACGAAGAATCATTTCCTCTCTCAGATGGGCAATCCCCTGATTAGAGATTCCTCGGGATCCATGGTGTGGCGCTCCTAGGACTTACAGAAAAATTAACTTATCTTAGTGAACCGGATATACGCAGAATTGAGCGGGCGTATCGTTACGCTGAACGCAGTCACACTGGACAAGTTCGTCAGACAGGTGACTTGTATATAACTCATCCCCTAGCGGTAGCGAACATACTTGCCGATATGCATATGGACCCAGAGGGTCTTATGGCGGCAATGTTGCATGACGTCATAGAAGACACTGGAGTGACCAAGGGACAAATCTCTCGTCGTTTCGGTCGTACTGTAGCGGATCTCGTAGATGGCGTCAGTAAACTCAATGAAATTGAGTTTGAATCAAAGGCACAGCAGCAAGCAGAGAGTTTTCAGAAGATGACTCTTGCCATGTCTCGGGATATTCGAGTTGTTTTGGTCAAACTTGCCGATCGCCTACATAATATGCGTACACTAGGAACCCTTTCACCAGACAAACGTCGCCGAATTGCCCGAGAGACCATGGAAATCTATGCTCCTATCGCGCAACGTCTTGGTATTGAGCATGTAAGAATTGAATATGAAGAACTCAGCTTTGCAGCAATGTATCCACTGCGTCACCAAAGACTCCGAGAAGCAACAGAAGCTGCCAGACAAAATAGAAAAGCCTTCGTTATAGAAATCCGACAGGCCATTGAAAATTGTTTAGAGCAAGAATCTATTAACGCTCTCGTCAAGGGTCGACAAAAACATCTGTGGAGTATCTACCTAAAAATGCGGGATAAAAAGAAAGCTTTCAGAGATATCATGGATGTTTTTGCATTCAGATTGGTAGTTGATTCTGTAGACAACTGCTACCGCGCTCTCGGAATGATGCATAGTATTTTTAAGCCAGTTCCAGGCGAGTTTAAAGATTATATTGCCATACCGAAAGCTAATGGCTATCAGTCGCTTCACACAGTGCTAGTGGGTATGCATGGAGTATTGATTGAGGTGCAAATACGAACTACCGAAATGGAAATGATCGCAAACTACGGTATCGCCGCTCATGGAGAATACAAAGCTGGAAATACCCGAAAAGAGGGAAGCCAAAGCAGGGCGTCGAGGTGGATTCAAGGCCTTTTAGCTATGCAAAAACAAGCAGGAAACTCGATTGAGTTCTTGGAGAATGTTAAAGCAGACTTATTTCCAGACGAGGTATATGTCTTTACACCACGAGGAGAAATCATAGAACTACCCACTGGAGCAACCGCCGTTGACTTTGCATACTCCGTGCATACTGCCTTGGGAAATAGTTGCATTGCTTGCAGGGTTGATGGTCAGCTAACTCCTCTTTCAGAGGGGCTCCAGAGCGGGCAAAAGATTGAGATTATCAGCGCTGAGGGCGCACAACCAAATCCCAACTGGCTTAGCTTCGTCGCCACTGCAAAGGCTCGTAGCGCAATACGGCATTTTTTAAAGACCCAAGAGCATGATGAATCCGTCAATCTTGGAAAGCGACTTCTTGACCAAGCACTCAGCAGATTTGGAACCAGCTATCGTCAGTTAAAAAAATCAGAAATCAAACGAATTCTTCAAAGCTCAGGCGCCTCCACTTTTAAATATATTTTGCATCAAATAGGATTAGGAAATCGAGTGCCCCTTGCAATAGCAAATCTGATCGTACCTTTAGAGGAATCTCAAACAAAAGATCAAAATCGTAAACCGCCACTGCCGCTTGAGGTTGGGGGACAAAAAGCTATGTTACTTCAATATGGAAAGTGTTGTCATCCGATTCCAGGAGATCCGATACTTGGTCATCTTAGTCCCGGAAAGGGCGCTGTAGTGCATCTGGAATCTTGCCGAAATCTTATTGAATTGAGATCGAATCCCGAAAAATGTACTCCAATGACTTGGTCAGACTCCGTTCAGGGTCAATTTCCTGTAGAGTTAAAAGTGGAGGTAACGCCAAAGAGAGGTTTTATTGCTACACTTGCCTCTAGAATTACTGAAAAAGATGCAACCATCGAAAAAATAAGTACGCTAGAAAAAGATGCTTTCACCAGTATAGTTGATATTGTAATCGCAGTGCGCGACCGGACCCACCTTGCAGATATTTTGCGAAGGGTTCGGGCACTCTCCCCTGTCCGCAGGGTTTCTCGTGTGAGAAACTAACATAAATTACTTTTGGAGAACTCGTTACCGTGACAAACAGAGCAACTATTCAAACAAATAACGCGCCGATGGCAATTGGAACATACTCACAAGCTATAAAAGTAAATAATACTGTATACCTCTCTGGGCAAATTCCCCTCGATCCGTCAGTGATGCAACTCGTTGATACAGATATAGAAAATCAAATCTGTCAGGTTCTCGAAAACCTTCAAGCCGTTTGCTATGCCGCTGGGGGCGATTTAAATTGTTTAGTAAAACTGAATGTCTTCCTCACAAATTTGGATAACTTTGCACTTGTCAACAAGGCAATGGAAAAGTATTTTGCAAAACCTTATCCAGCACGAGCGGCAATTGGAGTAGCCGCACTACCCATGGACGCGGCAGTTGAGATGGATGGAATTATGGTCATCTAAGTTTCTCTTATCAAAGCTCGGTAACCATCTCGGAAGGTGGGGTACTTAAAGCAAAATCCGCTTTCCAACAGCCTTTGGTTATTACAACGACGAGAGATTTTGTATTCTTTAGCCACACCCCCTTGAGGCCTTTGAAAATCGACACCAAGTTCTTTCGCCAACCACTCATATACCACTTTTTGAGTTACTGGCTCGCAATCGCTAGCTATGTACAATGGATCGAGACTCTCACCACCAAAATATCTTTTAATTAGATGACTAAAAACCGCTGCACAATCATCGCTATGGATCCTATTAGTCCATTTTTCCGGGAATTGAATCCGAACACCGCCCGAACGGATCTTATTCAAAAAACTCTTTCTTCCGGGGCCATAGATTCCGGAGAATCTGACCACCACATACCTGCAAGATAATTGAGAGATCAATAGTTCCGCCTCCAACAATGATTTTCCTGCGAAGTCCTGATCGAAGGGGCAGCTCTCTTCATTAACCCATGCCCCGCCGTGATCACCATACACTCGTGTACTAGAGGTCCAAATAAGGAGCTTCGGCGGATGATTTGCTAAACTCACGGCACTTTTTAATGCTTCCGCTGCTGCAACATAAGAATCACGATAGGCAGACTGACAAAATGCCGCGGGGGTAACAGTGACAATAACAACATCAAACGGTTCCGCTAAAACCCTCTTCATATCCAAAACATTGGTCACATCAGCAGAAATTGACACGATTGGACTGGGTAATTGACTCCGCCTACGGTTGAGCCCGAAACAAGTATGCTCTGGTGCAAGCATAAGTGCAGTACGCTTACCCAAGTCTCCGCACCCAGCCATCAATATTTTCACGTAAATTTCCTTAGTTGAAACTTATTAGCTATCATTAATGACGTACCCATTAAGGACCACATGTGATGTCAATGCAAGCATCGACTGATGAGCTCGGGAAATGCAGAACCAACAAAGGGTAAGTGTTCAAATTTTACGGGGTGTCGGTCCACAACTCGCCGAGAAATTAAAAAAACTTGGTCTTGAGACAATTCAAGATTTAGTTTTTCACCTCCCACTTCGCTACGTAGATAAGACTAAGATATCGCCAATCGGAGGCCTTCACCCGTTCACCAGCGCGGTAATTGAGGGAGTCATAAAAGCAAGCAATGTCGTTTTCGGGAGGAGGCGCAGCCTTTTATGTAGACTTCAGGATAATACTGGCATCGTCACTCTGAGATTTTATCATTTTAACAAGTCGCAACTATCGGAATTGCGCCGCGGAACCAAACTACGTTGTTTCGGAGAAATTCGCAGGGGATCATCAGGAATCGAAATATATCATCCTGAATTCACAGTATTAAAGGAAGAGCTTCCAACCGCTCTAGATGACAAGTTAACCCCTATCTATCCTACAGGAGAGGGCGTGACACAAACTCGTATTCGAAGTCTATGCGCGCTGGCACTAACCAAGTTAGACGACACATCGTTAAGTGAGTTACTTCCAAAGCATACAACAAATGAATACTCGCTAATTAAAGCTTTAAAATTTTTACATAACCCTCCTGTAAATACGGAACTGAATATTCTCGCGACGGGTAAACACCCAGCTCAGCTAAGGCTAATCCGCGAAGAATTAGTCGCGCATCAATTGAGTCTTCTCCTTCTTCGACAAAGGATTCAAAAGCATCCTGCAAAGTCGCTAGTCGAGAAGTTAAACCAAAGAGATAACTTTTTGGCACAGCTATCTTTTAAACTTACTTCAGCACAACTAAAAGTTAGCGCAGAGATAAGCCATGACATGTCAAAGCCTGCACCTATGCTTAGGCTCCTTCAGGGAGATGTGGGCTCAGGTAAGACTATTGTGTCTGCTCTTGCTGCTCTACAAGCCATCGCAAATGGAGAACAAGCTGCGCTAATGGCACCTACTGAACTCTTATCTGAACAACATCGACTAAATTTTGAAAATTGGTTTCAACCTTTTGGAATCAAAATAGCATGGCTTACAGGAAAATTAAAAGGTAAAGCCAGAAATTATCAACTCGAATCGATCGCCGATGGATCTGCAAAAATGATAATTGGCACTCATGCGCTTTTTCAGGAAAAGGTGAATTTCTACTCCCTTGGGTTGTCGATAATCGATGAGCAACACAGATTTGGGGTTCACCAAAGATTAGCACTCAGAAAAAAAGGAGTAACTTTTGATAATAGTGGACAAACTCTCAAGCAGTTGCCTCACCAACTAATCATGACCGCAACGCCCATTCCGAGAACACTTGCGATGAGTTCATATGCTGATCTTGATTTTTCGATCATCGACGAACTCCCAACCGGCCGGAAACCAATTGAAACGACTGTCATAAACTCCTCTCGCCGCGCTGATGTTATCAAACGAGTTGCGTCTGCATGCGCCCTCGGACGACAGGCATATTGGGTTTGCACGCTGATTGAAGAATCAGAATCAATCGCGAATCAAGCTGCTGAAGTTGTAGCAGGTGAACTAAAATTATTACTCCCAGAGCTCAATATTGGCCTCTTACATGGCCGACTAAGAGCGGATAAAAAAATTAATATTATGAATAAATTTAGAGACCGAGAAATAAATTTGTTGGTCGCAACAACTGTAATTGAGGTGGGTATGGACATCCCAAACGCTAGCCTCATTATTGTTGAAAATTCTGAACGCCTCGGACTCTCTCAATTACACCAACTCAGGGGTAGGGTAGGACGCGGCGCAGATAGAAGCCACTGCGTGCTCCTATATGATTCACCTCTTTCAAACGAAGGTAAAGAGCGCCTAAAAATGATGCGTGAGACAAATAATGGCTTTGAAATAGCCGAAAAAGACTTGGAACTTCGCGGCCCCGGCGAGGTTTTGGGGGTACGACAAACCGGAACCATGCATTTCAAAATCGCAGATTTAACTAGAGATGTCTATTTAATGTCTGAGGTAAAATTTCTTGCAGAAAAGTTGATAAACAAAAATCCAGACTTAGTTGAGAAGTTAATTGAGAGATGGATTAGTAACAGTCAAGAATATGCTCAGGCCTAGCAAATTACAGAGCTTAAAAAAAGTTCTATTTTTTGCTAACGCAGCCATGTCCCTATAAGATTAGGGTGGTGTGTAAAAAGATTTCAGTGAAACGGGAGAATTAAGCTTTAGATGGCCAAGACCAAAACAGACGTAGGTGTTATGGACTATGTCAAAGACTACCCTCTTCTGTCGTTCGTTAGGCCAGGGCAGCCTTGGTATCAGCGCTATTCTTTAGAAGCGGCTGAAAGGTTTTTTGGCCGACTAAGGATCGAGTCTATCTACTTCAAGGTTAAAGAGCGTCCATTCACCATCGAGGGATTTATTGAGGAAGCATTAAAAATCGCCAAAATTAATCATCAATATGATAGGCAAAAACTCGCTGATTTACCGACACGCGGTCCGATCGTCTTTGTAGCAAATCATCCATTTGGTGTAATAGATGGACTCGCATTGTGTGACTTGGCTGTCCGACTTAGAGGAAATTTCCGTATTTTAATTAACTCGATTATGTGCCAAGACAAAGATTTGGCAGAATACTTCCTCCCCGTAGACTTCAGTGACAATAGAGATGCCGTAAAAAACAACATTCGTTCCAAGCGGATAGCACAGCAGGCATTGAGAGACGAAATACCCCTACTAGTATTTCCGTCAGGCCACGTCTCGACAGCCACACACTGGGGATTTGGCCAGGTCGTAGAATCTCCTTGGACAACATTCGCCGCAAAAATGATTCGCGATGCTGAAGCGACCGTCGTTCCAGTCTACTATAAAGGTCAAAACAGCCGTATATTTCATATTACCTCGCACTGGTCTGCTGCCTTGCGTTCAGCAGCTCTTATGAACGAAGTTACGAAGAGATTTGGTAAGCCCATATACAGCGAAATCGGTAAACCGCTCGACTGGAAACTATTGAAAACGTTAGACAGTAGGCAAACCTTAACTTTATTTCTATACAACGAGGTACAAAATCTTGCGAGACGGTACTCTAAATAATGGGTATTACTGCTCCAGACCGAGGTACCTAACAGCTATCGAGTCGACCAACCAAAACCGCGAATATGTCAACCTAATGCCTGTAATGCCGGCAATGTTTTCCCCCCAATATACTCAAGGAAAGCTCCACCGCCAGTAGAAATATAAGAGATCCGGTCTGATAATTGGTACTTTTCAAGCGCTGCAAGGGTGTCCCCTCCTCCCGCCAGCGTAAACGCGGAACTGTTCGCAACAGCCCTTCCAACCGCACTGGTGCCGTCACTAAACTGATCAAACTCAAAGACCCCAAGTGGACCATTCCAAATTATAGTGGACATCGATTCGAGAACCTCCACCAAGTGAGCTCGTGAGCTGGGCCCAACATCTAAAATCATATCGTCATAACCAACATCATCAACAGCTTTGACCTCAGCTACTGCATGTCTCGAAAACTCTTTCGCCACAACCACATCCACCGGAAGAGGGATATTTACCTTGCTCATTAAACTTTTTGCAACACATAGTAGATCATCCTCAAAGATTGACCTACCCACCGGTTTGCCGCTCGCCGCCAAGAAAGTATTCGCTATCCCTCCTCCCACAATAAGCTGATCAACACGCTTTGCCAACGTCTCTAAAACAAATAATTTAGTGGATACCTTGCTGCCCCCGACAATAGCGGCCAAAGGACGGGAGGGACTTTTCATCGCTTGGTCCAAGGCAGCCAATTCAGCTGCAAGGAGAGGCCCTATACACGCCAGAGGTGCGAATTTTGAGACTCCGTGAGTGGAGGCTTGTGCCCTATGCGCTGCGGCAAATGCATCCATGACATAAACATCACACAAAGAGGCATACGCTTTTGCTAATTGGTCATCATTTGACTTTTCTCCCCGATTGAAACGGACATTTTCAAGTAAAACCACCTCTCCAAAATCTATTTTAAACCCCAACCTCCACTCTCTAACGATCGGCACTGGACACCTTAACAGTTCGCTAAGCCGATCGGCTATTGGCCGCAGAGAAAACTCTGCTTGAAAACTACCCTCGTTAGGTCTTCCAAGGTGAGACATCAGAACAACAGCGGCTCCGGATTTAAGAGCACTTTCAATTGTGGGAACCGCAGCAAGAATCCGCGCATCACTTGCTACACAATCACCATCAAGAGGTACATTCAAATCTTCTCGAATCAACACACGTTTTTTTGATAGATCTATGTGTTCCATAAATTTAGGCATCAATTAACCTCAAAGTTAGACCTACAGCTATACACCGGCAAACTATACCAAGTAAGTAACGTATCGATCATGCGATTTGCATAACCCCACTCATTATCAAACCATATCAAAACCTTGAGCAGATTCCCCTGAGCGACTCTTGTTTGATTCGCGTCTATAATACCGCTTCGGGAATCATGATTAAAATCGCATGATGCAAGTGGCTCTTCGGTATATCCCAATATACCTAGCAAGGCATTGGCGGAGGCCTCTCGAAAACAATAATTTACAGCTGTAACGTCCAACTGTTTGTTCACAACAACTGATAAGTCTATTACAGAGACATTCAAAACAGGCACTCGCATAGCTTGGGCCTCAAATCGCCCATTTAAATGGGGTAAAAGTCTATCGATTCCTAGCGCCAACCCGGTTTCTACGGGAATAATCGATTGCATGGCAGCTCGAGTTTTTCGAAGGTCAGTGTGGTGATAGGCATCAATTACCGGCTGATCATTCATAGCGGAGTGAATTGTCGTGATTACGCCCGATTTGACGCCATAATTATCATCAAGCAGCTTAATTACTGGAACAACAGCATTTGTAGTACACGATGCATTCGAAACAATAGTTTGTTCTTTTCGGAGCATGTGATGATTGACACCGAAAACAATGGTGGTATCAACATCTGCCTCTGCAGGCTGCGAAAATAGAACCTTTTTTGCACCGCTGCTGAGATGACCTTCAGCAGTATTTCGATCGCTAAAAGTCCCGCTACACTCCAATACAGCATCAATCTCCAACTGCTCCCAAGGTAACCGTTCAACTAGAACCTCGGCAAATAATTGAATCTCGTCTTCATTAATGTAAAGCTTTAATCCATCTGATCTCACAGAGCCCGGAAATCTTCCGTGAGTAGAATCATAGCGAGTTAGATGTGCTATAGTAGAGGAGTCAGATGGCTCATTAATCGCAACAATTTTGATTGCTTCTGTCGCTGAAGACTCGTAGACGGCTCTCAGCAAAGATCGCCCGATTCGTCCGTAGCCATTAATCGCGACTCGGAGCACTAGTGGACAACCTCTAGCACTTCGGCAACCACATTTTTCACTGAAAAACCGAAATGGTCCATAACCACTGGTCCGGGTGCCGATTCGCCAAAACTGTTCATGCCAACTACCGAGCCCTTCAATCCCACATACTTACGCCAGAAGTCTGGGTGTGATGCCTCTACCGCAATCCTGGAAGAAATATGAGATGGCAACACAAATTCACGATAGTCCTCATCTTGAATGTCAAACAATTCAGCGCATGGTAGTGAGACTACACGCACATGTATGCCATTTTCAGCGAGCTCTTCAGCCGCATTTACGGCAAGCTCTACCTCTGACCCGGTTGCAATTATTATCGCTCTTGGATTTGTACAATCCTGAAGAATATAGCCTCCGCGACTTATCTCATCGACTTGCGAAGTGGAACGTTTCATTGGCTCCAGGCCTTGTCGACTAAAGATAAGCGCACTGGGTCCATCGGTTCGCTGAATCGCCAATTTCCAACACACAGCTGTTTCTGTGTTGTCACAAGGTCGCCATGTGTGTAGATTCGGTGTCGCACGCAACGCAGTGAGCTGCTCCACAGGTTGATGAGTTGGTCCGTCTTCACCAAGACCGATGGAATCATGTGTATATACGAAGATACTATTTATTTTCATAAGAGCCGCCATGCGTACCGCATTGCGAGCGTACTCCATGAACATTAGAAACGTGCCCCCATAGTTAATAAATCCGCCATGTAACGCAATGCCATTTATAATCGCACTCATACCAAATTCACGAACTCCATAATGTATGTAATTTCCACCTCCATCCCCCGAACTTATCGGTTTTGAACCAGACCAAAGTGTAAGGTTTGAGCCTGCTAGGTCAGCTGAGCCTCCGAGTAACTCCGGAAGTATTGCCCCGTACGCGTTTAACGCATCCTGTGAAGCTTTACGGGATGCAATCTTTTGCATCGAAAATTGACAGGATGCTATGTAACTGTTGGCCTCAGACTCAAAGTCAGGAGGCAAGAAACCCCTCATTCGACGCTCAAATTCTTTATGCAGGGCTGGATACTCTGACTTATACAAATTCATCTTTTCTGTCCAGTCTTTTTGAAGGACTGCTCCTCGGTCGGTAGCATCCCATCCCTCATAATAATCCCGTGGTATCTCGAATGGAGGATACTCCCAGCCGAGTTGTTTGCGCGTAAGAATAATTTCGTCAGCTCCGAGGGGCGCTCCGTGACAGCTTTCTTTACCCTGCTTATTTGGAGAACCAAAACCAATAACCGTCTTGCAGCAAATAAGACTTGGACGCGCCGTGTCTGCTTTAGCGGACATGATCGCGGAAATCACCGCCTCGCCATCATGTCCATCGATGTCGGATAAGACTTGCCAGCCATAAGCCGAAAAACGCGCAGACGTATCATCGTTGAACCAGTCATGAACCTCTCCATCGATTGAGATACCATTGTCATCATAAATAACAATAAGCTTGCTCAGTCCGAGAGTACCCGATAGTGAGCACACCTCGTGCGAGATCCCCTCCATCAGGCAACCATCACCCACAATTGTATAAGTATAGTGGTCCACAATAGTGTGCCCGGGTCGATTAAAATTTGTCGCTAGGACCTTTTCAGCTATAGCCATGCCAACGGCATTAGCTAATCCCTGACCGAGTGGCCCCGTCGTGGTCTCAACTCCGGGAGCATAACCCTTCTCTGGATGTCCTGGTGTTTTAGAATGCAACTGACGGAATTTCTTCAACTCCTCAATCGGTAAATCATACCCACTGAGATGTAAAAGTGCGTAAAGCAACATCGAACCATGTCCGTTTGAAAGCACAAATCGATCTCTATCAACCCAATCAGGATCAGCAGGATTGTGCTTTAGAAAGTCATTCCATAATACTTGCGCAATGTCAGCTAATCCCATTGGTGCACCGGGGTGTCCACTCTTCGCCTGTTGGACGGCATCCATGCTAAGAGCCCTCACGGCATTAGCTAAGTCTCTACGACTAGGCATAGATTTGTCTCCGCATTCTTAAAAAGTTGATTCATATTGTCGCGCACAGCGGAGTTCCAGTAAACCAATATTCGATTTCCATCAGAAGTTAAAGCTTTAGTGACAAGCTTGTCGTTAAAAGACATAATGCTGGGCCGAATAAGGAATGTTTATGTCAAGCAATAGTATATTCACATCTGAGTCCGTGTCGGAGGGGCACCCAGACAAAATGGCGGATCAAATTTCTGACGCAGTGTTGGACGCAATTCTTAATGATGATCCTCATGCAAGAGTCGCCGTTGAGACAATGGTGAAAACAGGTATGGCCATCATTGCCGGTGAAGTTCGCACCGACACTTATGTTGACCTTGAAAGTATCGTCCGAGGTGTAATTACGGATATCGGGTATGACAGCTCGAGCAAGGGATTCGACGGAAACTCCTGTGCTGTTTTAAGTGCTATAGGTAAACAATCGAGCGACATTGCACTCGGAGTGGATGCGAGCGAGAGCAAAGACATCGGAGCTGGAGACCAAGGGATGATGTTTGGTTACGCGAGTAACGAAACTGAAGTGCTAATGCCTGCCCCAATCTACTTCGCACATCGATTAGTTGAGAGACAAGCTGAACTCAGAAAGGATGGCACCCTGCCATGGCTAAGACCAGATGCCAAGAGCCAGGTGACATTACGATATGAAGAGGGAGTTCCCGTTGCAATAGACGCAGTTGTCCTGTCCACTCAACATTCAGAGTCCATCTCATTAGGTGAACTGCGCGAGGCGGTTCTTGAGGAGATCATCTCGGATGTTTTGCCAGAAAATTGGCTCCACAAAGAAACAAAATACCATATAAACCCGACTGGTAAATTTGTTATAGGCGGTCCGATGGGCGACTGTGGGGTAACTGGGAGAAAGATTATTGTAGATACATATGGTGGCATGGCACATCATGGCGGAGGAGCATTTTCTGGGAAGGATCCTACTAAGGTAGACCGATCAGCTGCCTATGCTGGAAGGTATGTGGCAAAAAACATTGTTGCGGCTGGACTTGCTGATCGGTGTGAGATCCAAATCTCTTATGCCATTGGTGTGTCCGAACCGACCTCGATAAGTTTAGATACCTTTGGCAGCGGAAAGCTTCCCGAGCACGAAATCGTAACGCTTGTTAATGAAAATTTCGACTTACGTCCTAGCGGTTTGATTGCCATGCTCGATCTGCGAAAGCCCATATACCGCCCAACAGCAACTTATGGGCACTTTGGACGCACAGACAATACCTTCACTTGGGAGAAATTAGACCGCGTTAACGCTCTAAAAAAAGCTCTTTGATACATCTGTTGAATCGTTAATCGCGTACTCCTACAATCGACCGTAATTATATTAGAGGAAAAGCCATGGCCGCCAGCGTACAAGCTTTACATAGAAAAAACTCCGTCCAAGATTACCGGGTGGCTGATATATCCCTAGCAGACTACGGTCGTCGTGAGATCACGATAGCGGAATCAGAGATGCCAGCATTGATGGCGCTAAGAAAGAAATATTCAAAAACTAAGCCTCTTGAGGGAGCTCGAATCTTGGGTTGTATACACATGACGATTCAAACTGCAGTACTTATTGAAACTCTTGAAGCTCTTGGTGCGATTGTACGATGGACTTCATGTAATATTTTTTCGACGCAAGATCATGCAGCGGCGGCAGTCGCAGCGAATGGGACGCCAGTTTTTGCATGGAAGGGAGAGACCGAAGACGAGTATAATTGGTGCTTGGAGCAACAGATTCTCAAAGATGGCAGCCCTTGGAACGCGAACATGATCCTTGACGATGGAGGTGATCTGACAGCTCTTCTTCACGAGAAGTACACTTCCGTTCTCGATGGTTGCCATGGAATCACAGAAGAAACGACAACCGGAGTGCTTAGGCTGCATGAAATGCTAGAACGTGGACGACTCAAAATACCTGCCATAAATGTGAATGATTCTATAACGAAATCAAAAAATGATAACAAATATGGTTGTAGACACAGTTTAAATGACGCAATAAAGCGAGCCACCGACCATCTACTTGCGGGCAAAAAGGCAGTAGTTGTTGGATATGGGGATGTCGGGAAGGGATCAGCTCAGTCACTTCGCCAAGAGGGCATGATTGTGAAAATAACCGAGATAGATCCTATTTGCGCGATGCAAGCATGCATGGATGGCTTCGAGGTAGTTTCTACATACAACGAAGGCGACACCAATAAGGGTCCAAATTCTATCCTACTAGAGCAGACAGATCTTTTAGTCACCAGCACCGGAAACTTCAACGTTTGTAATCGCGAAATACTAGACGCGCTCAAACCCGGCTGCGTTGTCTGTAATATTGGCCATTTTGATAATGAAATTGATACTGAGTACATGCGCGATAATTGGAAGTGGGAAGAAATTAAACCGCAGGTTCACAAAGTATTTAGAAGCGGTGATGCAAGAGACCATCTAATACTTTTGGCCGAAGGGCGTCTCGTAAACCTAGGGAACGCAACGGGGCACCCTAGTAGGATAATGGATGGGTCATTTGCCAATCAAGTACTCGCTCAAATGGAGCTTTACAGTAAACGTTATGCAGAGCAAAATCCCGAAGTCAAGTCCGCCATGTTAAAGGTTGAGGTATTACCCAAGCGGCTTGATGAGGAGGTCGCTGCATATATGGTGCAGGGCTTTGGTGGCGTAATGACAAAGCTTACGCAGACCCAAGCTGATTATATAAAGGTTCCGGTTGATGGTCCCTTCAAGGCAGACTCCTACAAGTACTGACTTAAGCGGTGACATCTATTATTGATTTTTATTTCGAGTCAATCGTTAGAGGAAATCGAAAGTAGATCGCTTTCCTCGCTCTTCAGAGGTCCTTCACACGGGTTCCCCCCAACATGACAGAATATTAGGGGAGGATAATACTGCAAAATGCCTATGCGTACTCCCCGCATTTTTGAGCCGGACCTAGTTGGAGAAGGGCTGGAGTTCAATGTCACCAAGAGTAATGCGCATTACCTCAGCACCGTCTTGCGTCTTTCCATCGGCGATAATGTAGCCATATTCACCGGCCTTGGAGGAGAGTATCTATGCAAGATAATTGAGGTGAAAAAAAAATTCGTACGGGTCGAAGTGAGATATTTTAATCCTATCGAGCGAGAGTCTGACCTAAGAATACATCTCGGAATCGGAATCTCTCGTGGAGAGAGTATGGATTTTATGGTTCAAAAAACAACTGAACTTGGAGTTAACACTATCACTCCGTTATTGGCAAGACGTTCTGAGGTCAGACTCTCTGCCGCGCGCCTCGAAAAAAAGCTGTTCCATTGGCAGCAAATAGCAGTAGCTGCGTGTCGACAAAGTCTGCGAAACCGTATCCCAAAACTCGCTAAACCCAAAACAGTAAACGACTGGATAACCGGTCTCAATGAGCAAGTCAGGTTCGTTCTTGACCCGAGAGCGCAAAAAACTGTCAATACTTTTACGAAAACTGGGAACTCTGTCTCGCTTTTAGTGGGCCCCGAAGGCGGCTTGGACGAAGAAGAAATTAAAAATACCGAATCAGCTAACTTTTATAAAATAAATCTCGGGCCGAGAATCCTGCGAGCGGAGACCGCACCCATTGCTGCAATCAGTATCTTACAGTCAATGTGGGGCGATATGAAATGACAAATAAACTGGTCAGACGATTAACACTACCTGTGGTAGTCATGATATATACTACCGCAACATGGGCTAATCAAAATCAAACAAATACCTTACTTGAAGCAGTAGGAACAATATATTGTGATGGAGCAATCCGTGGCACCGCGTCGCATGTGCAGCATAAAAGAAAAGAACACTCCGTTATAATGACTGCCGCACATGTACTTTTTGATCTAACAACCCGCTCGGCCTTTAGAAATTGCTCATATAGAGCCTCTAACGCGCGTTTTCAAAATTACCTCATCTCAAAAACATCCACGCCGAAGGAATTATTGCAAGATAGCGATGAACTTAAGAGTATGAAAAGAGATTGGGTTTTTGCTTCGCTTAGTCGCAAACTTTATGCGCCTACTCTGAAACTGCGACGAACATTCTATGAATCATTAAAAAACTCCAGAAGAAACCTTACCTTAACAATGCTTGCTTACGACAAGCAAGCAGGCAAGATTAGGAAAATTGAAGATTGTCGGATAATGCGTTCATACCATATTGAGGATCCATCTCTTCTAATACATAACTGTGCTATTGGGCCAGGGTTCTCTGGCGCACCACTACTTAGTACAAAGACACGAGAACTTCTAGGTGTCCATGGCGGCAGGTTAGTTATCACAAAACCTCCCAATGACAATATTGCGGATATTCTCGGACAAGCGCGGCTTATTGATGATGAAGTGCTCAATGAATTGAAGAGTTTTAGCAATAGCTTGCGGTAAAAAATTGGTATGACTCGTTTGGAAAATTTATTTTTTGGGGGATAATATCCAATTCAAATGTCGATACGGCCTAAGAAAAATATTCACAGCCGAAAACATCGTATAATCAAAGATCATAATAATGAGGTGCCAAGCAGTGCAAGACCTTAATGACTTTAGGCGCGAAACTCGCGAGTGGCTTGAGGACCATTGCCCTCAGAGCATGCGGACACCTGTGGTCCAGGAGAAAGAAAAATACTGTGGGGGGCGCAGAAGCTCATACTTTAGTAATGATCAAAGAGCTTGGGTTCAAAGTATGATTTCGAAAGGTTGGATCGCACCCACGTGGCCACGTGAATATGGAGGTGGCGGTCTTGCAAAAGAACAGGAACAGGTTCTCAAAGAAGAGCTCTCGGCTATCAAAGCTAGAAGCCCAATATTCAGCAGCATGGGTCTGTCGATGATAGGGCCAGCGATCCTTGAATTTGGCTCCGAGGAACTCAAACGGCAGCATCTGCCAAAGATGATCCGTGGAGAGATTCGTTGGTGTCAGGGTTACAGTGAACCAAATTCTGGGTCTGATCTGGCAGGACTGCAAACTAGGGCAGAAGATTTTGGCGATTACTTTGTTGTAAATGGCCAGAAAGTTTGGACGTCTAGTGCCGACAAATCTGACTGGATGTTCTGTTTGGTAAGGACCGACTTCGATTCAGGAAAACACTCTGGAATTAGTTTGGTGTTATTTGATATGGAGAGCGCCGGCATTACAGTCCGACCAATAAAACTCATTTCCGGCGCATCACCATTCTGTGAAACATATCTTGATAACGTCAAAGTTGAAAAAAGTCAGGTTGTTGGAGAAATTAACAAAGGATGGACCATAGCAAAGTATCTCCTGACTCATGAACGTCAGAACATTGGTGATATAGGAAATGTGGCTAGGAGACACACCCTATCCGAAGAGGCTATAAATTCAATAGGTTTGCGCGACGGCCAGCTATCCGATTCAGGTCTCCGAACCGAAATAGCAGAATGGGAAATCGATTATGAATGCCATCAGCTTACAATGGAGCGTGTTAATTTAGAAATTGAGTCCTTTGGAGTCGGAAATACATCAGCTATGCTTAAATACTATGGTACTGAACTAAACAAACGTCGACATGAACTTGAAATGAGTATTCATGGCGGTGCAGCGCTCGGCTGGGGAGAAAATTCAATCGCACGGCCTTGGCTGCGGTCAAAAGGCAATTCCATCGAGGGGGGCACCTCTGAGATCCAGCTAAACATCATTTCCAAAAGAATACTTGGACTAGGGTAGAGATGGAACTATTACTAAATCAAGAGGAGTCCATGGTTAAGGATTCAGCAATAGAATTTTTAAACACTCATGCAGGTCCGAGTTTGCATAGAGAACTCCGCGACAGTGTTTCCTCACGAGGGTACTCTAGTGCACTTTGGGATCAAATGGTCGATCTTGGCTGGCCCGCAGTGTTAGTCTCCGAAGATTACGGCGGTCTTGGTTTTTCACACGTTGCAATGGGGCAGATCAGTGAACAAACTGGTAGTTTTTTGGCCAGTTCTCCTCTGTTCGCATCATCCATACTCGGGGTCTCTGTACTTGAATACTCTGGTACTGAGCAACAAAAGAAAGATCTGCTTCCTTTAATTGCAGCTGGAGAACTTTTCTTGGCTCTAGCCATAGACGAGGCTCCACGGCATAACCCAGAGTTAGTGGATTGTAAAGCGGAAAAGAACGGAAGTGAATACATACTATCTGGGGTAAAGCGTTATGTTGTGGACGGTCATATTTCAGATAACCTGATAGTATCAGCAAAGATTTCCAATAATCAGGTGAATAATGGTAGTACAACCCTCTTTATAGTGCCAACAGCATCTAAAGGGATAGAAGTAACCAAGGTGCCGATGGTAGATAGCCGCAATTCGTCCACAATAATTTTTGAAAATGTGCATCTTTCAGAGCATCAAATACTTGGCGGTGTAGGTAACGGAAGCAATGTTTTATCTGCAATTTTAGATATCGCGAACACTCATCTAGCGGCTGAGCTTCTTGGTATTTCAATTGAGAGTTTTCGGCGAACCCTGCGCTACCTTAAAGAAAGAAAACAATTTGGCGTAAACATTGGTAGCTTTCAAGCATTACAACATCGTGCAGCAACTTTATGGTCAGAGATCGAGTTGTGTAAGTCAATTGTTTTAAAAGCTCTCCGTTCACTTGATCACCCTAATTTGAGTACGCCAAGACTAGCGAGCTCAGCTAAAGCAAAAACATGTAAGGTCGCCGCGCTAGCCACGAACGAGGCAGTTCAGATGCATGGCGGGATAGGAATGACAGACGAATTCGATATTGGTTTCTTTTTAAAGCGCGCCCGAGTTGCGCAACTTTTGTTTGGGGATCAACGCTACCACACAAACCGTGTTTCGGAGTTATCTGGTTTTTAAATTGTGTGTTTAACAAGCTCGCGGGCTATGATCGTTTTTTGAATTTCACTGGTGCCCTCATAAATACGCAATAAGCGCACGTCTCTATAAAAACGAGCCACCGCGTACTCTTCCATATAACCAGCGCCCCCATGAATTTGCACTGCGCGGTCAGCAACACGGCCAACCATCTCAGTTGCAAACAGCTTACAACAGGACGCAAGCATCCTAACATCATCTCCCAAATCCCGTTTTTGGGCTGCGTCCAACACCATACACTCAGCTGCATAACATTCTGTTTCGCTCTCGGCCAAAATCGCTTGCGGCAACTGGAAGTCAGATATAGGACGGCCAAATTGCTTTCTATCCTTAGCGAAAGCTACAGAAAGCTCTATCAGCCTTCGTGCACAGCCCACCGAAAGCGCCGAAATATGAATTCGACCACGATCAAGTGTCTTCATCGCGGTCTTGAAACCAAGGTCAATCATCTCTGGTCCGCCGATTATATTTTCCTGAGGGACCCGGCAACCCTCAAAAATCACATCACAAACGTGAGTCCCCTGTTGGCCCATCTTTTTATACGGTAACCCCAATGAAATACCCTCAGATTTAGCGTCCACCAAAAATGCGCTAACGCCTTTTGAACCGGCCTCTTCAGCATTTGTGCGGGCAAAGACTGTGAACAGTCCAGCAATGTTTGCATTCGTAATCCAGCGCTTTGTCCCGGTTAGGAGATAGTCATCACCATCCTTTACTGCCCTAGTTCTCAAGGCGGCTGCATCAGACCCTGAATCTGGCTCCGTCAATGCAAAGGATCCAATCACCTCTCCCGAGGCCAACAAAGGAAGAAAGCGACGCTTTTGCTCTTCAGTACCATGTATAACGATACCCTGACTACCGATCCCGTTGTTTGTTCCGATCATGGACCTAAAAGCAGGCGAGGTCCTACCCATCTCCATTATAACTTTACACTCGTCGTAGGTGTTTAGTCCTAAACCACCGTACTCACAAGGGATCGTGAGACCAAAAAGTCCGAGTTCGCGCATTTCATCCAACACAGACTCGGGAATCTTGTCTTCCTCGGCAACTTGAGGCTCGAGGGGTATCAAACGTTGTTCGACAAAACGACGAACCGTAGCAGTAAGCTGAAAAAGTGTTTCACGGTCTAGAGACATCCGATAACCTTTTTTGTTATTTCAAGGCTGTAATTTATTTTGTATGTCTCGCAAACTAGCTTTTTCTGCAACTAACCGCTCCAGTAACGGCGATGGTTTCCACCAGCGTTCGCCATATTTATCAGCAAAATTACGAATTGAATCGAGCATACGATCAAGTCCAACATTATTTTCAGCCCAATGCATGGGTCCCCCTCGCCAAGCAGGAAATCCATATCCATTTATGTAAACCGTGTCTATGTCACCGGAACGAAACGCCATTCCCTCGTCTAAAAGCTCGAAACCTATATTACACATTGAATAAAAACACCGCTGTACAATTTCATCATCATAAATTTCACGTTGCTGTATACCAAATTTTTCCGCCGCTTCTGAGACCAATTTTTCACTCACTGCGGAGGGAATTGGAGTTCTATTTCCCGGGGAGTAATCATAAAAACCGCCTCCCGACTTCTGACCGCAGCGGCCCATCTCTACCAATCGGTCAGCAACATACGTAGAAGGAATGTCGTAGGTGCTCTCATCCATCTGCTCCCGCAAACGGTATCCGATATCTATACCTGCCATATCGGCCATAGCAATAACACCCATAGGCATACCGAAATTGAAGAGAACACGATCAACCTGTTCCATCTTTGCTCCCTCTAAGACCAATTTATGGGCCTCCCTGCCGTATCCTGACAACATTCTGTTACCAATAAAGCCATAACAAACCCCTGCAACGACACCCGCCTTTTTTATCATCTTCGCCAATTTCAAGACCGTAGCTAGGACTTTTGGAGTTGTTTTTTCAGCGCGAACAATCTCTAACAAACGCATTACATTGGCAGGTGAGAAAAAATGCATTCCGAGCACTCGTCCCGGATTGGTGACAACTGACGCAATTTCGTTTATATCAAGATACGAGGTATTTGTCGCCAAAATAGCGTCGTTTGAAACGATAGAATTTAGCTTAGAGAAAACTTTCTGCTTTACGCTCAGATTTTCGAATACCGCTTCAATCACAAGGTCACTCTCAGTCAAATCCCCATAGTTGGTAGTGCCCCCGATCAAACTCATACACTGTTCTACCATTTCAAAGCTCATGCGCCCCTTGTGCGCGCTTGCCTCATAATTTTTACGTATTACTCCGATACCTTTATCTAATGCTCCTTGCTCCAACTCCAAAATTGTGACCGGAAGTCCGACGTTAGCAAAGTTCATTGCGATACCGCCTCCCATCGTTCCGGCCCCAATAATACCCACTCGATTTATGGGAGAAAGCTCGGCATCCTTTTTCAATAGAGGTACCTTAGTCGCGGCACGCTCCGCAAAAAATACATGCTGCAAGGCTTTCGACTGAGGATTCTGAATGCAACTTCGGCTCAGCTCACGCTCTCGATTGACACCGTCAAGAAATGGTAGTTCAACAGCCGCCTTTACCGCCTGTATACAACACTCGGGCGCATCCATTCCGCGAGTACGTCGCGCTATAGAGTTGCGAAACGTATTGAAGTAGACCTCATCAAACTTTGATGAATCAATAACTAATTCATGACTCTTTCTAAGAGGGGCTTTACGTAGCACCAGCTCTTCCGCGAACTCTACTGCGGCCTCGACAATATTTTCCTCTGCAACCCGATCAATCGCGCCTGCTGCCAAAGCTTCGGCTGTAGATACGGGGTTTCCCGATGTAATAAGTTTTAAAGCGAACTCTGCGCCCGTAAGTCGCGGTAACCTTTGTGTGCCCTGCGCCCCCGGGATGATTCCAAGTTTGACCTCTGGGAGCCCGACCTTTCCAGAGGCGAGTGCAATACGGTAATTACACCCAAGTGCTACCTCAAGGCCTCCTCCAAAGGTAGTGCCAAAAAGGGCAGCGACCACAATTTTGGGGCTTGCGGCAAGCTTATCAACCACGTCCCCGAGGTGCGGTGGTTTGACACCTGACGCAAACTCTGAAATATCCGCCCCAGCCATAAAAGTCCTACCCCGACACGCGAGCACAAGCGCATCTATGCTATCGTCCAACGAAGCCGACTGAATCGCATTTATCAATCCTATCCTCACCGCAAACGAAATAGCATTAACCGGTGGATTATCAATCCAGATAACACCAATCGAACCTCGCTTCTCAATCGCTCCCTGCATGACCTTTCTCCCAAACTTTTTATCTTTCCAATTAGTTATTTTTGGTAATTAATCGGAGGTAGCCTCCCAAATATATTAACTCTTATCAGACTAATCAGTCCTCGCATAAACAAGTCCGCCATCCACAGCAATCGTTGTGCCAACAAGATAATCACCAGCGCGCGAGCACATATACACAGCTGTCCCAGCTATATCATCTGCTCGTCCAATTCTTTTAGCAGGTATTACCGAAGCAACTCGGTCAGGCTCGTCTCTAGCACTGATATTCATGTTACTGGAAAATGCCCCCGGTGCAATTCCGTTTACAATGATATTATCATCTATAAGCCGCTTCGCCATCAGCCCAGTCATACCTATTAATCCAGCCTTGCTCGCCACATAAGAGTAGGTCTCAAGTCTCGGAGTACGAAGGCCATCAATAGACGCAATATTTATTACCTTTGATGGCTGATCTTCAGATGCGCCCAACCGTAACAGAGGCGCCAACTGTTGAGTAAGAAAAAATACAGACTTGATGTTGATGTTCATTACCTTATCCCAACCACTTTCTGGAAAATCGTCGAACGGCGCAGTCCATGCAGCACCAGCATTATTTATTAAAATATCAAGATGATCCTCTCGCCCCGAAATTTCCCTTATAAAACCACTTATTCCCTCTACACCTGATAAGTCATACGGAATCGCAATACATTCTCCATAATCAGAGAGCTCTTTTGCAGTCTCTTGGCACGGTTTAGCCTTGCGAGATGTGATATATGTCTTGACACCTCTTTTCACGAACTCTGCTGCAATCATTTTACCAATTCCGCGAGAGCCTCCAGTTACTATCGCAACCCGACCACTAATATCAAATATATCTTTCATAACCATTTAAGTCCCAAAATGCAGTTATTCGACCGAGTACCTTGCTTGTTCAGTACTCATTGGTCAACAAAATGGGGGGATCCCTGCAAGAAAACCCCCCAAATAAAAATCCGCTAGGTATACTTGGAAATCTCTGATTACAAAAATGCCGTAACTGGAGATATTATGAGAAATTACCGCTTTGACAGACCACATTCAGGAGTACCCAAATGTCTAACCCAAATGCAAAGCAACGTGACCTACATAGCACGGCGGAGAGTCAGCCGAAATTATCCTCTGTCGGCAAACAGGATGTTGACTCCTTGATATCCGCACCAAATCCGGAACTCTTCAACCTCAATATGTCTGAAGAATCACAACCGCTTTTTGCCGCAATCAAAAAACATGTGGCAGAAAACGTAGCGCCCATGCTCGAGGAATACCACTCATATGATGAGAGCAAGGAAAACATTTGGAGTTATCACCCCAGACAGCTCGAATTACTTGAAGGGGCCAAAGATAAAGCGAAGGCTGCCGGTTTATGGAACTTTTTCCTCCCAAATTCTGAGACTGGAGAGGGCTTATCGAACCTAGATTATGCCTATCTCGCCACCGAACTCGGAAAGACTTATCTTGCGTCACAAACTTTGAATTGTAGCGCTCCAGATACTGGCAATATGGAAGTACTAGAGCGAGTCGGGACACCGCAACAGAAAGAACAGTGGTTAAAGCCGTTGCTGGCAGGTGAGATCCGGTCTGCTTACGCTATGACCGAACCTGCTGTTGCATCATCAGACGCAAAAAACATCAGTACTTTAGCGTGCCTTGAGGGCGATGAATGGGTAATCAACGGAGAGAAGTATTACATTAGCGGTGCTGGTGACCCAAGGTGCAAGGTCATGATTACCATGGTGAAAACCAGCCCGGAAGCTGAAACCTTCCGTCAGCAGTCACAGATCCTAGTCCCCATTGATACCCCTGGAGTACAAATCATGGGACCAATGCATGTCTTTGGGGATCCTGAAGCGCCGCATGGTCATATGCATATTCGCTTTAAAGATGTTCGCGTTCCCAAAGAAAATATTCTATTAGGGGAAGGACGAGGTTTTGAAATTTCACAACTTCGACTTGGCCCAGGCAGGATACATCATTGTATGAGGTCTATAGGAGCGGCCGAGGTCGCGCTGGAGATGATGATAAAACGTGCCAGCACCAGAGTCGCATTTGGAAAACCGATCGTCAAGCTTGGGAAGAATCTTGAGGTTATATCACGAGCGAGGATTGAAATCGATGCCTGTAGACTAATGGTACTACAGGCGGCAAAGGCTATGGATGTCTTGGGTAATAAAGAAGCTCGCGTGTACGTGAGCGCTGTAAAAGCTATGGTTCCCGAGAAAGTTTGTAAGATCATTGACGACGCAATTCAGATGTACGGAGCAACCGGAACCTCCCAGTGGACACCATTAGCAAGAATGTATGCATCTCAGCGTACACTTCGGCTAGCCGATGGTCCAGATGAGGTTCATCACATGGTTGTCGGAAGGAACGAGGTAAGGAAGTATGATCTCTGGTAGGGTAAGAGCTCGTCTTCGCTGCTGAAGATCGCTGATTATGATGATCTTTCGATGGATTTATTGAGATCAAGGGCGGTAACTCCCCATTTGGGTGTCGAACTAGACACCCAAAAGCAGCTTATTGAGTTTTCAGATCAAGAGTTGGATGAAGTCCAGCGGCTGGCTGCTGACAAGTGCATCGTGGTGGTAAGAAACGTTATCATGAGTAAGCAAGAACAGGCCGTATTTGCTCGCAGGTTAGGGGATCCCCTCACTAAACCCAATAACCCTAACGATATCCCGAAGGAATTAGTTCAGATTAAGGCAGACCAAAATTCTAAGTATGCGGCCGGGGAACTTTGGCACTCAGACGTATCCAGCGACTCTAAACCACCCGGCCTATCAATGCTTAGAATGGAGATAACTCCCAGTTCGGGTGGAGATACAGTCTTTGCAAATATGTATCAAGCTTTCGACTCGTTATCAGTACCCATGAAGGCATTTTTACAGAAACTCAAGGCCCTTCATGTGCCAAAAGCGCACTACCTGTACACAAGTGGAATGAAAAAAATGGACGAACTCGAGTCCTCATTGCATCCTGTTGTAAGACTACATCCTTTAAACAATCGCAAAGCCCTTTTCGTAAACGCAGCATTCGTAGAAAAAATTGAGGGCCTGACGTTTCTTGAGAGCAAAGCAGTTCTGCGGATGATTTATAACCACGTTGCATATTCTATTAATCACCAGTGTCGAATCCGTTGGGAACCTAATACCGTCGTTTTCTGGGACAATCGTTGTGTTCAGCACTATGCTTCTTTCGACTATTTTCCCGCTCTAAGACTGGGCTACAGGGCAACGATTCGAGGTGAAAAACCGGTACCTGCGAAGACTTTTACCAACTAAACCTTTAAAAAAATAAGGGATAAGTGTGAAAACGAGGATTCTTTTAGATACTGATGCAAATAATGAGATAGATGACCAGCAGGCAATTGCTTATGTTCTTCTTAGTGGGAAATCGTTCCTTATAGAGGGTATAACAGTAAACCGCACTGATAACGGAGGCGATATAGAATCCCAAGCCGAAGAGGCAGAAAGAATCGTAAAATTCTGTGGGCTATATGATCAGTTAAGGGTAACGCGTGGCGCCTCAGGCTCCTTTGAAACAATTTCCAAGGATGTCTTACAAGAAAACTTCGATGGGATTGACGCGGTCAACCTAATAATCGAGAGAGCCTCCAGACCGGAAAAACAAAAACTAGCTCTACTTGCCATTGGGAAGCTGACCAACGTTGCCTTAGCACTTAAAAAAAAACCTACAATAGCGGATAAACTCAAAATTGTCTGGCTTGGCTCAAATTATCCCCAGCCAGGAGAATATAACCTCATAAATGATCAAGAATCAGTCAACTTTGTCTTAGACTCTACCGTGGACCTTGAGATAGCCGTCGTCCGATATTTTTCCAAGTCAGGAACGGGGGCTGTGAGAGTTACTCCAGAAGCGCTTAAAAAAAATATCGCCGGCAAGGGTCCATGGATAAAGGATGGTGTGGTGGGTCGCCATGGCGGCATTTTCCACTATTTTGGTGACTACTCAATAAATCTTCTTAACAACACTCACCTCTACGGTGACCCCCCATCGAGGGCTCTCTATGACATGGCAGCAGCGGCTATCCTTAAAAACTCCAGATGGTCTAGCGAAGTAACAATACCCGCGCCAATACTCGACAACGGTAACTGGCTTAATCGCCCTGATAACAAAAGGACGATCACTATTAGGGAGAACTTTAACGAAGAGGCTATCGTCAAAGATTTCTACACCACAATCAATCAATTTGTCCCTGCAAAAACCCTATAACGGCTCCGCATCACGCTGTGATGTCACACTAATTGAGCCTCAATCAAACGTGGCCCTTTACTGACCATTGCCTGTGAAACTGCCTCGAAAAACTCGTCAGTAGTTTCTGCTCTTACCGCCTTGACGCCGAGGCCCTCGGATATCGAAACCCAATTTAAGGTTGGGTTGGATAAGTCTAATAGCGAAAGGGCCTTAGGTCCAGGATGTGTGACGCCCACTCGACTGAGTTCAATATTGAGGATTCCATAACTATTGTTCTTCATAATTATGGTCAATACATCAAGATTCTCTCTTGCCATAGTCCATAAAGCTTGGACGGTGTACATACCTGATCCGTCTGCCTGTAACGCAATAACCTTCCGATCCCGACACGCCACAGCTGCGCCCACTGCCACTGGGAGGCCCTGTCCAATAGCCCCTCCTGTGATCATTAACCAATCATGTTTCGGTCCACCTGCGCTATATCGAAATGCTGCGCCACCACTTGTGCCGGACTCATCAGAGACTATTGCGTTCTCAGGCATCAGCTTTGAAATAATTATCCCCGCGGACTCCCGAGTGAGCTTGCCGCGCTCAAAATTCATAGGTGTCTCGTCTTGAACATTTGCGGGTAAACTTGGCGCATCTAATTCATCAGCTAACCTGCGCAATGCGTCCGCTGGGTCAATTGACACTTTTGCCAACTCCACAAGTTTGGCATTCTTCGGAGATATCCAGCTTTCTTTTCCTGGATATGCAAAAAAAGCCACAGGTGGTTTACAGCCAACGAATACAATCTGCTCAAGTCCGTCAAGATATTCAACCGCCATTTCGGAAAAATACGGTAATCGCTCCGCCGTCACTCTTCCAGCACCCCTCTGCCATCTGGCATTTATAGTCTCACAGATAATTCTCGCACCTGTTGATGCAACCACTCGACCCGCTTGAAACAAAGCCGCCTCTCGAAGAGCCCTTCCGCCGAGGAATAGAGCACTCTTCCGCGTCTTATCCCCCAGAACAGCGGCGGCTTTTAACACATCAAGCTCTCTTGCCTTTGGTACATCTGGAATTTTTTCACACTCGGCTGCCTTGGCACCATCAGTCCAAGCATGGTCCCCAGGGGCAACCACAGTAGCAATCTGCCCCGGATAAATTTGAGACGCAACAATAGCTTCTGCGCCTGCATCTGCAAGATCAGAGGATGAAGTCGAGGTACGAACCCAATGAGACATCGGTGAGGCTACACCAACTATGTCTGACGTCAATGGTGCATCATACTTAAGATGATCGACCGCGTGATCACCCACAATGTTGATCATCGCCGTGTGCGCACGCCGCGCGTTGTGTATATTGGCGAGGCCATTTGCCAGTCCTGGTCCGAGGTGTAATAAAGTCGCCGCCGGCTTATCCGTCATACGCGCATATCCATCGGCCGCGCCCGTAACTACCCCCTCAAACAAACCTAGAATGGCTTCCATCCCATCCTGTTTGTCAATTGCCGCCACGAGCTGCATTTCTGAGGTACCGGGATTGGCAAAACACACCCTTACACCCCCCTTAAATAATGTCTCAATTAGTGCCTCTGCTCCATTCATTCGCGTTTCCCTTTACATATCCGCCGCAACATGGAGCGTTGACATTATGCTCCAATTAAGGGAACAATGCCGCAGGAACGGCCATTTGTACAGAGGCAGAATTGTTCGGGCAGTGCAAAGAGATGCTCCTTGTATAGTTCCAACCAATAACAACAAAGGGGGTCATAATGAGAATCAGGCAGATTGCGCTTGTGACTCGAGAAATAGAGCAAGTAAAATCCACACTATCATTGCTTTTGGGTGCGGAACAAATTTTTGCGGATCCTAAAATGGTAATTTTTGGTTGCCAAAATATTATATTCACCGTCGGTGATACCTTCCTTGAGGTCGTAAGTCCAATCAAGGATGGGACGACAGCCGGACGGCTCCTCGACCGGCGAGGGGGAGACGGGGGTTACATGGTGATTGTTCAGGTAAATGATTTCAAAACTGAAAAAAATCGACTAACTAATACAGATATTAGGATTATATGGGAGACAGAGTCAGAAAGAGCTGCCGCGATTCACCTCCACCCAAAGGATGTCCCCGGCGCAATCGCTTCATTGGACTGGATGGCGCCTCCGGACGCTTGGTACTGGGCTGGTGAAGGCTGGGATAAGCGAAAGGCGAAATATGCTCAATCAATAACGGCCGCCGAAATCCAAAGCGACGATCCGGATGGAGTCGCAAAGCTCTGGGGCATCGCCTATAACCGCCCTATCGATTACTCCAAAGAAGCACCGCGCCTGCCACTCGACTCCAGCGAGGTACGATTTGTCAAAGCCGAGGACAATAAAGGTCCCTCTCTTAGCGCCATTGATATTGAGGTTATCGATAAGAGTGTTATATTGGATCAGGCTGAGCGATTGGGCCTCCCTAAAAAAGGAAACTCTGTGACTGCCTGCGGAATTAACTTGAATCTTATTTAAAATGGGTGCTTTCCCAATTAAGACACGAACAGATGGATAATAACAATCGATATACTCAGATCTGCTGGAGCAATATCAATAATTTTTACAAGAGGATAGAATTCAAATGTCTCTGAAAACAGCACCGAACGCCCAAGAACATCTTTTAACGTCTCTAAGTGACGGAATCTTGACCCTCACAATGAATCGGCCAGCGGCCCGCAATGCTCTATCTGCCGAGTTACTTCATGGCCTGAGCACACAGCTGGCTGATGCAGCCCAGAATACTGATATACGCTGCATCATTCTCACAGGGGCCGGCAAAGGCTTCTGCTCAGGGGGAGATGTGAAGGCAATGGCTGCGATGAATAGCTCCGCAAGGCCCATGACTATCGATGAAGCCATCCATAGGCAGCGTATAGATCAACGCGCTACCGCAGGACAGCTTTATAAAATCCCCAAACCAACAATTGCTGTTCTTCCGGGAGCGGCAGCGGGGGCAGGGCTAGCACTAGCGCTAGCTTGTGATCTTCGGATCATGGCATCTAATGCCATAATGACCACAGCGTTTGCACGCGTTGGATTCTCTGGAGATTTTGGTGGGACCTTCTTCATGTCGCAGCTGGTAGGAACGGCTAAGGCTCGAGAACTGTACTATCTGTCCGATAGATTAAGCGCGAAGGATGCTCTAAGCTTGGGCCTGACAAACTGGGTCGTCGAGCCAGAAGAACTTTCAACTAAAACTCACGAAATTGCAGCCCGCCTCGCGAGCGGACCTCCGATAGCTTTTAGGTACATGAAAGAGAACCTCAATCGAGCTATATCGTCAGGTGATGTAGATGATTGTATGGACCTAGAGTGTACGCATCACGTGCATTGCGCGAAGACCGAGGACCATAAAAATGCTGTAAAAGCATTCATGGAAAAACGAGATCCATCCTTCAGTGGACTTTGAACCATCAAATAATCCACGTTCTCAACCCAGACCAGATGACTTGTCTAGGGTCGAACACTGGGTCAACTTTTTAGCCGCTTACTTCATAGGTAAGAGACAGCTGACTTCACCCTCATCAATCGGAAAAAATAATGGGGGCTCCGACAACCGTGACCGGAAGTTAAGTGTAAAGGCAAAAGTTCTCTTTGCTTTTGGTGCCATTCAAGAAGGTGTAGTATCAGCTGGCGGTATTGTTACTCTGATCTTTTATAATCAGGTCTTGGGAGTTTCGCCTGCCATGGCCGGGATTGCTTTTGCGATAGCAAGTATCAGTGATGCCATTACGGATCCTCTGATAGGCACCTACTCGGATCAATTCAAAAGCAGGATTGGAAGACGACATCCGTTTATTTTTTTCTCGGCTTTACCTCTTGCAGTTTCCTTCTTCTTTTTGTACCAACCTCCCCAAGAGCTCTCGGCGATGGGGTACTTCTGGTGGCTGACGGTTTTTTTGGTTCTTGTAAGGGTATCTCAAACATTTTACCTTGTACCGCACGACGCCCTTGGTGCAGAGCTTACAGACAACTACCAAGAAAGATCTTCCATCTTCGGATATAACGCTGTTGCAGTCTCAGTTTTTGCCGCCTCAATCACGATGTTTGCCTATTTCCTGATCTTTCCGTCTACCGAGGGATATGAGAATGGTCTCCTAAATGAGCCTCGATATATAATACTAGCCTCTGCGGGTTCGATAACGATCTTTTTCTCTGTAATGATATGTGCCGTAGGTACAATGAACCAGATACCACATCTTCACGACACAAAAATTAGAGAAAAAATTACATTTAAAAAATATGTCCGAGAGCTAACCGATTTAATAACCAACCGCAATTACATTGCGGCGTGTCTGAGCTTACTAACCTGTTATGCCTCATTGGGGATTATTACTGTCTGCAGCGGTTACGCATATATATATGTATTTGAGATTCCAACGGAAGATATGATTTGGGGCGGCCTCGCAAAAATGCCGGGTATGGTAGTTGCTCTTCCCGTCCTCGCGTTTATGTCTAAATTCTTTGAAAAGAAAACGACTTTCATTATTGCTTGTACTTGGACTGCAATCATGGTCAGCAGTCCTTTCTTCTTTGGCTTGTTCGATCTTCTGCCTCCTCCCGGTACCGCTGCCCAACTTTGGGTTGTATATGGACCCCTTGCACTAGGTTTTGCAATCTTTCCTGTGACTCAAATTATAATCGACTCTCAGTTAGTTGACGTTGCCGATGACCACGAATATCGGACAAAACGTCGGTCTGAGGGAGTTATATTCTCCGTACGCAGCTTTGGAAACAAAGCTACTGCCGGCGTTGGTAGCGCTTTAGCGGGTTTCGGACTTGAGGTAATAGGGTTCCCTGAAAATGCTAAGGTTGGAGGTTTGGAAGAAGCGACCATGGACGGATTACTAATCATCAATGGACCAATTTATTTGGGATTGTATCTGCTCGCCTGTGTCTTCATGGCATTTTACAAGATCGACAAGGAATACCATGCGAGGATCCTCTCCGAATTGGAGGTAATTCGAGAAAAAAAGAGTTTGCAAGATGACACCTAGATCCCTCGCTGAGGTTATCCAGCGCGTAATCGACACCGAGGAAAAATATGCGGTAGAGGATCAAATAATAAGAGAGGCAACGTTCAAAACCTTTACAAATGCCCCGCATGATCTCCGAGAAGTCCTCGACTTATGCCTCACATATGAGGATGCCGAATTCCTTGTCTATCAGGACGAACGATATACATTTAAAGAAGTACACAATATCACCAGCAGAATTGCGGATGTTCTCATAACAACCTATGGGATCAGGCGCGGCGATCCCGTCGCCCTTGTAATGCGAAATACACCAGAATATCCGATGCTCATGATGGCACTTGCCTCTGTGGGAGCACTTACGGTTTGCCTGAATAGCTGGTGGACAGAAAAAGAGCTTAAATATGGCTTCCTGGACTGCGGTGCATCGCTAGCCTTCGTCGATGAGGCAAGAAGTGAAAAGATTAGATCTTTCGCTTCCGACTTTGGCATAAAACTGGTTGAGGTTCGGGATGCAAAAACCAACAAAGCTCAAGTTTTTTGGGACCAACTGGCGGGGAAAAGCGAAAACCTAGCCGCTAAGGTCACAATTGACAAAGACGATGACTTTGTCGTGCTATACACCTCTGGCTCAACCGGCTACCCCAAAGGTGTTGTGCTCACACATCGCAATATAGCCTCAACTATCCACTCCTGGTTCTTCGGTCTGCATGTGCAGGACATATTGGGAGTCAGGCCGGCGCCGATGATTGACGAGACAGGGAATCTGTACCAAGGCGGCGTACTTGTAGCTACACCTTTCTTCCATGTATCTGGCACACTTCCATTTTTTTTGGCATTAAGCACGGGAATAAAGCTCATAATCCTCCACAAATGGGATCCGGTTCGTGCTGCGAAGCTTGTCGAAAAAGAGAAAATCTCGCGAGTAGTGGGTGTACCTACGATGGCTGACGAACTCATCGATGCAGCAACTGAAACTGGGGCAAACATCCAATCGCTCCGATTCCTTGACACCGGAGGAGCTCAGCGCCCAGAACAACATCCCGCCAAAGTTGTGAAAGCGGTTCCACATATCCTCACAGGAACTACCTATGGCCTTACAGAATCAGGCGGGCTAGGTATCACAATGCGAGGCGCAGCATATCTCGATAATCCCCTAGCTGCAGGAAGACCAACACCACCCCTGCTCGAAATCAAGGTCGTAGATGAACAGTATGAACAGGTTCCGGTTGGTCAGGTAGGTGAATTGCTATTAAAAAGCCCTGCAAACATGCGGTGCTATCTAAATCGACCCGAAGATACAGCACAGACACTCAGAGATGGGTGGCTCTCCACCGGTGATCTCGCTAAGATCGACGAAGAGGGCATCATTTATATTGTTGACAGAAAGAAAAACATCATTATAAGAGGAGGGGAAAATATCTCATGTGCTGAGGTGCAGACGGTTCTTCATTATCATCCAGATGTCGTCGAGGTATGCGTTTTTCCGGTGGCGGACGATCGTTTAGGCGAAACTGTTGGAGCCGCGGTTTTTATATCTGATAGCACAAAAACGTCCGAAGAAGAATTGCGTTCTTTTTTGCGCCAATACCTTGCCGACTATAAGATTCCCACTAAAATTTGGCTCCGCGACCAACCTCTTCCACGCGGTGCATCAGAAAAAATTGACCAACTGACAATCAGAGCGGAGTACACAAGCTAAATGTCCAAGCAATCCAATAACCCAGCAGAAAGACAAGCCGAGGGCTATGACATTCCCGCCGTGGAGAGCTGGATAGAACAAAATATTTCTGGCCTTCTACCTCCCTTCGAATGGAAACGCCTTGAAGGCGGACACTCAAACCTGACCTATCTTTTGAGTGATAAAAATAATAAGAAAGTAGTGGTACGAAGACCCCCTAAAGGAATACTCCTACCCAAAGCCCATGACATGAGTCGAGAGTGGGCCTTAATCTCCGGCCTAGGTCCTATAGGATTTCCTGTTCCCAAAGCCTTTGGTATCTGCCACAACATGGACATCACAGGAGCGATCTTTTATGTAATGGGCTTTTCAGACGGGCGGGCACTAACCACCGCGCAAGAAACAAGCGAGTGGGTTCCTTTAGATAGAAGAGAGATTCTTGCCAATTCTTTTATCGATACACTCGCGGATCTTCATGCTCTTGATCCAGACGAGATTGGTCTTGGCTCTCTATCGAAAAAAGAAGACTATATCGGTCGCCAAGTTAAAAGCTGGTACAGGTCATGGTTATCGTCTATCGAACCCGCCAAGTATGACGATCCTAGAGCCCATGAATTAAAAGAATATATTATCGAAAATGCTCCTGCACAGGGCACTGCCAGAGTGGTGCATGGTGACTATGGGTTCCACAACTGCCTTGTAGGAGCTGAATCAACCATCTCGGCAGTACTCGACTGGGAAATATCTACACTCGGAGACCCGCTAGCAGATCTCGCATACACACTAAAAAGCTGGCCAGAGACGGTCGAAGATATCGCAGCAAGTCCGGCAGCCCCAACATCCGCAGGAGGATTCCCCGCGAGGAGTTCCCTAGCGAGCCGCTATGCAGAGAGGACTAATCTAAGGGTAAATAAGTTGGATTTTTATATCGGTTTCAACCACTGGAAATCAGCCGCAATAGTCCATGGAGTTTATGCCCGATATCTTGAAGGAAAAAAAAGCACCAAGGGTATAGACCTCGAAGAACTTCGAGCCCGAATTACCATGTCACTCGACGCAGCGGTCGTAGCTATCGATCGTTACAACACAAATACTTCGTTTTGAAGATTTTCAATTTCGGCTCCCTTAACATCGACCATGTTTATCGAGTCTCACACCTTGTCAAGCCGGGCGAGACATTAGCGAGTCACGACTATCAAATGTTTGTTGGCGGTAAGGGACTAAATCAGTCGATAGCACTCGCTCGGGCGGGCGCCAATGTAAGCCATGTTGGGTGTATTGGTAAGGATGGTGATGTTCTTCAACAGGCGCTTGAGGAAAATGACGTGAATACATCATTTGTTGAGCGAGTAGACGGTTTGAGTGGACACGCCATAATCGAGGTCGACTCAAAGGGTGAAAACTCCATACTACTATATGGTGGTGCAAATCAGAAAAATAATGCCGACAGCATCTCAGGGGTTTTTGAACATATATCGGAGGGAGATATCCTTCTGATGCAAAATGAGATTAATGGTATCGCTGAAATTATCGAACAGGGCACCAGAATGAAATGTCAGATATTTTTCAATCCAGCTCCAATGTCCACGGAAGTAATGAATTATCCACTCCAAAACGTGGACTACTTTATCTTAAATCGGTCCGAGGCGGAGGCAATGGCTGGATATGGTGACCCAGATGAGATGCTAAAACGACTTCGAAAACAATTTCCCAACAGCAAAATAGTGCTTACCCTAGGTCCTCGTGGAGCTATCTATCAGGATGCAAAACAACAAATTTTTATTGATGCGATACCGACCGACGCACTCGACACTACAGGGGCAGGTGATACGTTCATTGGATACTTTTTAGCCGAAGTTTGTCGAGAGAATAATATCCACAGCGCCTTGGAGCTTGCATGCACTGCAGCTTCTCACTGCATCAAGAAGGCCGGCGCCGCCGATTCTATCCCCTACAGGGCCGATTTGCTTCCGGTTCTCGGGTAGTACTTCACACTAGTTTATGGGTGAAATAGTCTAACAGACCTGCTATCCGCTTCACCGCAAGATTGATAGTCTTAAAAGAAAAAAGGGCTGGACACCTTATGAACGTTAAGAATAACTTATTAATTAAAAGATCAGCTTTTGAATCGGCCACCCTAGCAGTTATTTTGATCTGCTGTATGCTCGTAGTTTCGAGCTGTGAAGTCGCCAAAACGAAACCCAACGTGATCCTCCTGATGGCCGATGACATGGGCTGGGCCCAAACGGGGTACTACGGTCACCCTCTCATGAAGACACCTAACCTTGATGCTATGGCTCGTAATGGTCTCAGGATGGACCGGTTTTATGCGGGAGCACCAAGCTGCACACCAACTAGAGCCTCTGTATTGACCGGCAGAACAAACGACCGAACGGGTGCTTTCCGAGTTGGAAGTTACATCAACAAACAGGAAAAGATGCTCTCCACGGCCTTCAGAAATGCTGGCTATGCAACGGCCCACTTCGGAAAGTGGCACCTCAATGGTCAAGCCAATGATGATACCACCCATCCACTACCCGGATCTGACCCACATAATCCGGGAGAGCTGGGGTTCGATTATTGGCTGAGTAATCACACCGGCTTCGATAAACACAAAGTTGATGGTGGAACATTCGAGTTAAGCCGAAACGGGAAAAGAGAGCAGTTTGTTGGGGATGGCTCTGAGGTTATCGTCTCTGAGGCCATAAAATTTATTGAGAACGAGCTTGACGAGGGTGAACCGTTCTTTATAGTCATCTGGTATTCTGCACCCCACGGCCCTTGGACAGCTTCTGATTCCGATATAGCACCCTTTTTAGGAAAAGTTGACCGCACATCAGCCAACATGCATGGCGAAATCGTTGCAATGGATCGATCAATTGGTAGCCTTAAGCGAGGCCTAAGAGACCTTAGGATCGCAGAAAATACGCTAATCTGGTTCACCAGCGATAACGGTGGAACCGCCAATATTGATGCTAAAGTTTTGCCAGAGACAAAAATGAAAGCAAAAGATGCTTCTATAAAAGGTCCAAATATCGGCGTAACCGTGGAGTACCCCTCTAACTGCAGTGACGAGATTGATCCAGATCTGACGAGTCTCGAGGCGCGGACACTACATGGATGTTATAGGGGTGTGGATCCTGATAGTACGGGACACCTCCGCGGATTCAAGAAAGACTTTTATGAGGGAGGTCTTCGCGTACCAACGGTAATTGAGTGGCCGGCTGGTATAAAGCCGAGAGTATCAAACTTCCCATCAGGGACTGTCGATATCTTTCCCACATTGATTGATATCGCAAACCTTGATCCACAATCCATCAATGAAGTTCACGACGGTATATCGCTAGCGCAAGTTTTTGAAAACGAACCCAGAAGAAGAGATAAACCCATGGGATTTAGGGCCAACCAAGGGAGAATGTGGTTGGATAACGACTGGAAGCTCATACAAAATGCAGAAACAGTAGACGGGGCATGGGTTACTAAATCCTTTGAATTATATAACGTTATTGGAGACCCGAGCGAACAGCAAAACCTGATAGAACTGTATCCTGAGGTGGCTAAACGTCTTAGAGACGCATATGATCAATGGAGCTTATCTGTTAGCCGGAGCGCATTCGGGGCCGATTATCCCGAGGGTAAAGTCCTGCCCGCCGGCAGAGAACTCATTCCCGGTTTAGAAGCGCAACGAAAAAAAGCTATGGCAAGATGGGAAGAAGAGATTAGGCTCTCTGAAATAACTGTGTTGCAATGATAACTTAGTTCTTTCATGAGGTGGTCAGGTGATATCGACACACACAGGAAAAGTATGTGGTCTCGTGCCTTTTTTTTGTGAGTGGCTGCTTTTTTGTAGGCAATTTGTGGGCTACCGGGCAATTCCTAAACTTTGTACTCATCCTCTCGGACGACCAAGGTTGGGGGACAACTTCTGTCAACTATGACCCAAGCGTACCGCAATCTCGAAGTGACTTTTTCAAAACGCCTAAAATCGAGAGGCTCGCCGCATCTGGGATGCGATTTATAATGGCATATGCCGTAAACCCCAACTGATCTCCATCGAGAGCCTCATTACAAACTGGAAGGTCCCCCGCGGCGCTTCACCTTACCGACATTGTTGATCGAAACCCCGGAATCATTAAAATTTGTCCTCACCCCAGCATTAGACAAATATGCAATTACTGTGTCCGAAAGGCAAGACCTAGATATGTAAGCGATATATAAAAGACACATCACTACAAGAGTTGCAAAATAAAATCGACTCCTTGGATACAATCCATCTAAGGATCCACTAGCGAGAGCGGATGATCTCTTACAACGCAAACTCGACCTCTTCCTTGATAGTGTGCGCGCACAAATTCCAAAAACCAAAACGATCAAAATAATTCCAAGGATCCGGATGGTAAGGCAAAAAGTTAGAGGTTACAAAGGGGTGAGATAACAAAAACTACCTGCTACTGAATCATGGGGCCTCGAGTAGCTTGGAGATTGCTTCGGCTCTAAGAGCTCGTTTAAATATTTTCCCAGATGCGCCCCTTGGGAGAGGTGTCATTTGTTGTCTCACATATGCAGGAATCTCAAAGCTCGCTAATCTAATCTGAAGAAATTTTTCCAATTTTCTGATTTCAATCTCCTTACTCACATATATAGTGGCACCGACATCCTCACCCAGCCGATCATCTGGCACGGCATAAACACATGCCTCAATTACATCAGCATGTTCTACCAAAGCGTCCTCCACCGCTATACACGCAATGTTCTCCCCACCACGGATAATAATATCCTTGACTCGATCCACAATAAATACAAATCCCTCCCGATCAATTAACGCTATGTCTCCAGTTCTGAACCAGTCCCCATCGAAAGCCGTTATATTCTCCTCCGGCCGGTTCCAATAGCACCTAAACATTGACGTACCCCGAACCTGAAGCTCTCCTCTTGAATCAGGACCTAGCGCATTACCATGTGCATCTACTACCCGCAACTCGAGGATCGCAGCACATTGTCCACCACTTGAGGGCCGATCAAGATAGGTTTTTCCTAGGATACCCGTGCCAATCGCATTAGTCTCAGTCATCCCCCAACCCGTTGATGGAACGACATTTTCGGCGAGCAGACTAATTTTACGGACTTGCTCTGGCGCCCTAGAAGCACCCCCCCCACCGACCACCAAAAGGCCTGACAAGTCCCGATTTTGATGCAATGCAGCTTGAATAAGGTCGCCTGTAATCGCTGGCGCCGCGGTAAAAACAGTAACACGTTCTCGTTCTATCAAATCCATTGCAGTATCGGCATCCCATTTGTACATCAGAATAAGTCTCCTTTGAGCTCGAAGACTAGCAAGCATTCCTACATGAGAGCCTGACACATGGAAAAGAGGTACCGATAATAAAAATGATTCCTGATAAGACAGCTTAGGTTGTTCATACTGTCCCAAGAAGGAGCGTACTGCGACATCCAGCTCCCACGATAATAAAGCATTAATAATACTTCGATGACTGGACACCGCACCCTTTGGTCTTCCGGTTGAGCCGGACGTGTAGATGAGGGTAGCGTCATCATCCGCACCAATCTGGACGAAAGGTAATTCCTTATTAATGTGAGCGCTTACTATTTTCTGATACTCTTTAGAACGAATATCTATATTCTCTTCAGCACGTACTCTAATAATCCCTACATGCAAAAAAAACGAGGAGCTAGACGACAGGCGATGTAAGCGCTCTTGATCAACGAAGATTAACTTAGCACCACAATCCTCTAATCCATAAGAAAGCTCTTGCGCACTCCAATGTGCATTCATAGAGACTGCAATAGCGCCTATCGAGGTAACCGCGAAAAATATCACCACCCATTCGGGATAATTTCTCATTGCAATGGCCACCCTGTCCCCTTGAGCAACCCCAAAGTCACTTACCAATGAACTCCCGAGAGCACTTGATTGGCGATATACCTGATCGAAGGTCATCCGCTCGCCTTCAAAAACGAGGTACTCTAAATCGCTCCGTGTTTCCTCATATAAATCACGCAAGGTCTGAGGTGCATTAGAAAAAACCTTGTAATGTTTACCTCTTATTTGGGTGAACTTGAGCTCGAACGGCTTACCTGGTGCGCATAATTTCTCTATTGCTTCCTGTCGAGTCATGTTAGTTTTTTGCTCCAATGTTTTGGGATGAGTGGTCTCTGCTAACATTTCGAAATGGTAACACTAAAACTTAATTGATCTAGCTCCGGTTTTGTAGCGACCCGCTAAGACAACTGATCACGGATGAGCCTTCATATGACAGAAAAACCTTACTTGCCGAGACAATTCTTTATCCGAAAAAGAGAGACCCCCCCGCGAATACTCGCAGTAGCTCAGCGATATATACAAGGTCCAGGGGTGATAGAGGATATCGGGCACTATCTCTCTCTTCTAAAAACTACAAGCGCGGGATTGCTAGCATCAAAACGAGGTCATAGCGCAGTAGGAACAAAAATATCTACCAGACTAGGAAATTCTGGAATAACTACAGTCCCTCTCATATTCGGGGGAGAGTGTTCGCTCACTGAGATCAACTCCCAAGTAGATGCCTTGAATGGAGTCGACATCAGCTGTATCATCGCCTCGGGCGGAGGGAAGCTAATTGATGCGGGCAGGGCTATTGCCTTTCGGTTAAATATACCCACAATAATCGTCCCTACTATAGCTTCAACGGACGCGCCGTGCTCCGCCTTGTCTGCCATCTATTCCGAAACGGGTATTCTAGAAAATATCGAATTTTATCCACAACATCCCGCAATGGTAATAGTGGATACCAATATAATAGTCGACGCCGGAGAACGGTACCTCGTCTCGGGCATGGGTGATGCACTCGCCACTTGGTATGAGGCTATCATATGCCTTGCAAACCCCAAGACAATCACCGCTACTGGAGGACGGCCTACTCTCGCGTCTTATGCAATCGGCGAAATATGCGCAAAAACATTATATGAGTTCGGTGAAGCTGCAGCAGTTGCGGTTAGAGAGCACCGTAATGATGAAGCAGTTGAACAAATTATAGAGGCAAATACGCTCCTAAGCGGTCTAGGTTTCGAAAATGGTGGTCTTGCCCTAGCTCACGCTTTAGGAAACTCTTATCCAGAAATACCTAAAGTCCACGAAAACTTTATGCACGGTGAAATGGTTGCGATGGGACTCATGACCCAACTCTGCTTGGAAAAATCAAATGACTTGGAGAAAGCAGCCAGCTTTTTTGCGCAAGTAGGATTACCAATCCATCTCGGCCAGATTTTATTATCGACAAAAGAACAAAATAATCTTGATCTACTTATCGAGGCAACACTTAACAAACCGATCGCCTACAACATGCAGATACCAATAACACATGAATCACTTCGGGAAGCGATTAAAGCAGCCCATGATTTTGGTCTTGGCATCTGTAAAAAAATAGGTGATGAAGCTTATCGGAGATTACACAGATGACATCAGAAACCGAAATCCATTCATACGACGAAATTATTTATGAGATCGATGGCCCGGTAGCAACCATTACAATCAACCGACCAAACAAGCTAAACGCCTTAACCGACCTTACCCAGGCAGAAATCCGCCATGCACTTGATTGTTCAGAGAGAAATGGAAGTATTTTGGGGACAATCCTGACCGGTGCAGGTAAAGGATTCTGCTCTGGCGTAGATATGGGCTCATTGAGTGAGATGAGCAAGGCCGGAGAATCAACTTGGACATCGCACGAAAGACTAGCAGCAGACCCCGGCAACCCAGACAATGACCCAAACTTTCAATCTTCTCCAGCCTATTTTCTGGGC
>MDTC01054450.1_pt1 | contig 42021 bp, 38 predicted proteins | sample 811181 | NCBI WGS metagenome assembly MDTC01 (sample SAMN05326644, study PRJNA326480) | marine metagenome | isolation source: seawater | place: Pacific Ocean: North | collected 2011
AATGTTGAAATTCCATCTTGGACCTCCTTTAGAGCTCAATATTATCACCTGAAACGGTGACTTAGCCACTGGAGGTCCTTTTTTTCAATTTAACGAAGTTTCGTAGTACATTATTGCCAACAACATACTCGCCTAACTGACGGAATTCGGAACATTCAATGCACCACTACACCGGCGAAATGGATCTTAGAGACCCTACTTTTTTGAGCTAGATCCCAGTGGCTAAAGAAAAATCGACTCCACAAAATCTTGGCTCTTAAAGGGCCTTAAATCCTCAAGCTTTTCGCCAATACCGATTCTCTTAATTGGCAATTCCAGCTCGTTCGATACGCCAAAAGCAACACCCGCCTTGGCCGAGCCATCCATCTTCGTAAAGATCACCCCACTCAAATCGAGAGCCTGATGAAACTCTTTGGCCTGCTGCAAAGCATTTTGCCCGTTATTGGCATCTAGAATGATGATGGTTTCATGGGGGGCATCGGGCACAAGTTTTTGTATGACCCGCTTCATTTTACGTAACTCTTCCATCAAATTCTTTTGCGTATGCAGTCTGCCAGCCGTGTCCACCAGCAAATGATCATAGCCTTGCGACTTGGCCTTCTCTAAAGCTTGGTAGGCTACAGCAGATGGATCGCTTACATTTTCCGGAGAGAATATCTCAACACCAGCCCGCTCCGCCCACACACGCAATTGGCTGTCTGCAGCAGCACGAAAAGTATCCCCTGCGGCCACCATTACTTTTTTGCCTTTCTGAGATAACAGACTGGCAAGTTTTCCTAGGGTGGTCGTTTTTCCCGAACCATTAACTCCCACAATCATCCATACTACGGGCTTTGCATCGAGCTCGGAGTCCAAGCCTTTCAAGCAAGTCCCCTCCTCGGTGCTTACCGCATTCAAGTAACTAGTTAATTTGTTGATAAGATGTTCTTTTACCGCTTGTGGATTTTTACGTGCCTCCGCAGGTAGATCGTCTTCCAAATAGTCCAACAAATCCTGTACAGTTTTGGGGCCAAGATCTGAGGTATACAATACCTCTTCCATTTCTTCCCAATCTTCGATTTCTGCTTTGGAAAAAAAGCTTTCTAAGCGGCCTAAAAAATTTTCTCGAGATTTTGCCAGTGCGGACTTTAAGGTCTTGGGCTCGGCAGCCGCTACCGGCTTTTTTTCTTCTTGAACAGAAGGGGCTTTTTCTTCTGTTTTAACGGGAGGAGGAGGCGGCAGCTCTTTCGGTGTTTTCGAGCGAAAGTAATAGGCCATTCCACCGATGACAGCGACGGCCCCGGCAATAAGAAATTCGATATTGGCCAGCAAGATTTCCATGCCCCTTTGATAGAGAATAATTCATTCACTGCCAAGGACTTTATCCTAAGATTTTGCCTATATGACTTGCAGGCCTACGCTCCTGTAGCAAACAGCATTCTACAACTAGCAGGAGAGGGCATGCTTTGCGCTCTTGCGCTCTTTAGATGCTGTTCTGCTCTCTGCAATAGGGCCTGCAGAAAATCTTGATCCTTGGCTCCAAGTCTGCCGCGCAAATGCCACTCAAAATCCAATAATTCTAAGCCTTCATGCAGCTCTCTTAGGCTGCGGTGGTATTGGTATTGTCTGCGCAGATTCTCGCCTAAGGAAATGTCTCCCAAGAGGTTGTGCAGATAGTTTTTCTGACTAAGCAGAGCGTATTCTTTTTCCATGCTGCGCACTCGTGCCCGACTTTGCCGATAAAAATCCTCTGCCGTATTTACCTCGGTCAAACGTATATCGTATTGATTGTTTTGGTATTGATGGGAATGTCCAATGGCAGAGTAAAAGCGCTGCATACGGCGAGCAAAAAATATGCGATCCACCAAAGTCAACTGCAGTGGTCGATAGGCCAGGTATTTTAAGGAGGCATCCACAAACTTGGTAACGCCAGCAAGGGCGGCAAAATAGGCTAGCTGGGAAGCATGACAAAAGACATGAAAAACCCCCATGACCGTGCTCTCCATAATCTCGGTTGTTACCGTCCAAGGCACATAGGTGGCCCCTGCAATGAGCAGTACCGTGGTCGCAGTGGCTCGGTTGTAGCGCCCGAGTTTTTCAGAGCCAAACTGCATCGCCCGAATGCCTTGCTGCCTAGTCATTCGAAGCATTTGATCAGCCAGATGAACAAATTTCTCCCCCATACCCGGCAGCGATAAATTGGTACTCTTTATCCAAAGGTTTTTTAACATGGCTTTGCTTTCATTGCCGCGAGCTCGCAGAAGCTGTGGCAATTGCTGCCGAAAATTTTTTAAAAAATGCAGAAGCGACTCACGCCAAGAAAGATTTTTGGCGCGACAATGAGAATCGCAATGGGAAAAATGAACACCTAGAGCCCGAAGATATTCCTCTTGTGATTGTGAGCGAATTGCCTGTTCCAATTGCAACAATTGCTGGTGTATTTTTTGCTCTTGCTGAAGAATGAGCTGGTCATTCAAGACCAGAGGTTGTTCATGCGCAAAAAGTGAAAATAGGAATAGTAAAGAGAAAATCACCTAGCGCTTATAAGCTGAAGGCCCACTTGCGGCAAGCCATGCGCTAGGATTCTCACTTACTTATCAAGCCTCGGCAATCTTGGCCGCATCATCCAGGGAAACCGATACCATTTTGGATACCCCGCGCTCCTGCATGGTCACACCATAAAGCTTTTTGTTGATTTCCATCGTATGCTTATTGTGCGTCACCACGATGATTTGCGAGCGTTTTGCCATTTCTTTCACCAAATCATTAAATCGCATAACGTTGGCATCATCTAGCGGAGCATCGACCTCGTCCAATAAACAATATGGTGATGGTTTCACCAAGAAGATGGAGAATATCAATGCCACAGCAGTTAAGGCCTTCTCCCCGCCCGATAGTAAGGAGACCGATTGCAGTTTCTTTCCTGGAGGACGAGCCATAATGTCTATGCCCATCTCATTTTTCACTTCATCTTCGATCAAGGTAAGATTGGCCTCTCCACCGCCAAAAAGTACAGGAAAAGCTTTTTTAAATCTCTCATTTACTGCTTCAAAGGTTTCTTTAAACCTTCTGGAGCAAATACGATTGATACGATCGATCACGCGTTGCAGTTCTTTTTTCGCATTTAAGAGATCCTCTTGTTGCTTGGCCAAAAACTCATAGCGCTCGACGGTTTCATCATACTCATTGATGGAGGATAGATTGACTTCTCCCAAACGTTTTAATTTCGCACGCAGCTCTTCCAGCTCTTTTTCCGATTCTTTGATATCGCCTTCACGGTTCTCATAATCACGATAAATGTCGTTCAAGTCTTTTTGATAGCGCTCCTGGATTTGCTCCACCAGATAGTCTTCTTTCATTTTTGCTTGCTCCGACTTCAATTGCGCCTCGTTCATGGTGGAAACTTTTTCAGAATTCTCTTTGCGAATTGCCGAAACTTCATCTTCTAGCGCACGAACCTCACTGTAAACTCGCTCAAAACTTTCCCGCGAACTGACAAGAGCTTCCTTTTTCATTTTGATTTCAGCTTCAAACTTTTCTAGTTCCACACGCTCCTGTTCCAGCAAACGCTGGTTGCTAGAAATCTGCGTCTGACTCTCCGTTTTTTCTTGGTTCATCGAATTTAGCTTGTCGCTTACCTCATTGAGTGAGGTTTGCAGCATCGAGGCTTGTCTTTCCACCCCTTCCACTGCTTGCCGCTTTTCTGCAGCAGCAACTTTTGCTTCCGTAGCTCGGGATTGCAAATCATCTATACCTTGCTTTAAGCTGGTAATTTCCTGCTTTAAGGTTTGCATGCGCTCTTCGGAGCTCTGCTGCTTATCTTCCAAGGCCTGTCTTTCATTTTGCATTTGTCGAATTTTGCTAGAAATCTCTTCCGCATTCTTTTCTAATTTGGATATTTCACGAATTTGCATATCAACAGAAGCCTGGGCATTCTTCCATTCATTTTCTGCACGCTCGTTGTCTTTTCTAAGCTCCGCCAAACGGATCTCTTGTTCTGCATGGGAGCGCTGTGCTTTTTTCAGCTCTTCTTCCATATTGTTCAGCTGTGCTTCTAATTTTTGTAGCGCCTGTTGGCTCAAAGCCAGTTTGCCGGCACATTCTTGCTTTTTCTGGGAAAGTTCCTTGATCTCACGGCCCCGCTTTAAAATGCCTGATGCCGCCGATTCCGCAGTACCGCCAGTAAGGATGCCATCGGCACTTAGTGTATCCCCTTCTTTGGTAACAAAGGTCCAATCGCGGTGCTGCCCGCGAAGCTCCATGGCTTGGTTGATGCTATCCACTACCGCAATATTATGGGTCATATGATCCACAGCCGCTCGGTACTTATCCGGGCAGGAAATTAAGGATCTTAAAGTGGTAAGACCTTCAATGGATTGGTTTTCGTAACTTGGTAGCTCGCCAAGTGGCAAGAAGGAGGAACGTCCCGATTTTTCTGCTTTCAGGTGATCTACCGCTTCTAGTGCTTGCGGACCACTATCACTCAATAGCAATTGCAAACGTTGGCCTAAGGCAGCCTCCATAGCCAATTCATAATCTTGCTCCACAGAAACCACATCGGATACCGGTTTTAATTCATGGCTTTCGCTTACGCGACCATCGGCATGTTGCACTCGCTTTTTTTGCCACATCATTACCGATTTTACACCCTCTTGAAAACCTTCAAAATTCGCATGTAGGTTTTCCAGGCCGTATAGTCTAGAGGTGATTTGATTGAGTTCATCTTTATAGGTCTCCACCTCTTGGCGTTTTTCTTCCACCTTTGCCAAGACGGCAGATTTATTTTGTGATAGCAGGTCTACATCATCGGTTAAACTCAGAGACAGCTGTTTGCTGGCTTCCCATTCTTCTCTAGCCTTGGTGGCCACTCGCTCTAGCTCTTTTACTTTTTTGCGTAGATCCTCGAGAATGACATTGGCCTCTTCAATTACCTTTTTGCCATCTTCTTGTTGATGGATATAAGCCTGGTGCGAGCCCTCTAAAGAAGATAGCTCCTGCCCGTATTGTGATAATTTTTGGTTCAAACTTGCGTAGTCTTCTTCTTTTTCGATGATCTGACGAGATTGCTCCAAATAAGTTTCGTTTTCATGACGAAAAGCTTCCTCTAGGCCTTGCAAATCTTGCTTCAGTTGCTGGGATTTGCTTTGCATTTCGGCCAAATCCGCCTCTAGGATTTCTTTTCGAGCCGTTAGCTCACTCATCAAGCTGCCGGTCATCTCTTCTTTACGCCGCGCTTGCTCCACTTCAAACTGCAAGTTTTGTAGGGCCATGCGCTTGTCTTGCAATGCTTGGTTGTATTCTTCTTGCCGATCTTGCTCCTCGCTCATTTGCTTTTCTAAAACATCTGCCTCTTGTCGTTTTTTTTCAAAATTCGACTCGAGCTCTTCTAGTTGCAAGTTGCGAGCATCTTCAGAGCTTTTTAAACTAGCATACAATTCGCGCGCTTCGTCCGCACTGTCTTTGAGCTCCTTAAAACGAATGGAAGAAAGCCATAGATCTAAGTCCTCCACTTCATTTTTTAACTTACGGTAGCGTTCGGCTTTTTTTGCCTGCCTTTCTAGATGATCAATTTGGCGTTTTAACTCCGCAATGATGTCATTCAAACGCAAAAGATTTTGATCGGTACTTGTCAGCTTGCGCTCGGACTCGCGCTTTCGTACCTTAAATTTGGTTATACCCGCCGCTTCCTCAATCAGTGTGCGACGCTCCTGCGGCTTGGCCGTAATGATCTTGCCAATCGCACCTTGCTCAATAATAGAAAAGCCCTTGGAACCAGCACCGGTATCCATGAAGATTTCATGAATGTCTTTTAATCTGGCCGGTTCTTTGTTGATCAAGTAGGCCGACTCGCCCGAGCGATGTAGGCGTCTGGTTACCATGACTTCGGAGTGACCTAAATATTTGGTTGGAAAAGCTCCGCCATCATTTTCGAGAGTAAGGGATACCTCTGCCATACCCGAGGGCGCATAACCTTCTGCGCCACCAAATATCACATCCTGCATGGCCGAACCGCGCAAATGTTTGGCCGACTGCTCACCCATTACCCAAACAAGGGCATCCACAATATTCGATTTACCACAGCCGTTGGGGCCTACGATACCAGTGATACCAGCATCAAAATGAATGACCGTTCTATCCTTAAACGACTTAAAGCCACAGAGCTCTAATTTTTTGATTCTCAATTCCCCACCCCTTTATTTAAAATGGCTGCTTGTGCTGCTGCAAGCCGTGCAATGGGCACACGGTATGGTGAACAGCTAATATAGTCTAGACCGACTCTTTGAAAGAAATCAATACTAGAAGGGTCGCCACCATGCTCTCCACATACACCGCATTTCAGATTTTCTTTACGTTTGCGCCCTAATTCAACACCCATGCGCACCAAATGACCAACTCCGTTTTGGTCGATGCTTACAAATGGATCTTTTTCAAAAACTCCCATATTGATGTAGGAGCCCAAAAACTTGCCGGCGTCATCCCTGGAAAGTCCGATTCCGGTTTGTGTTAAATCGTTGGTACCAAAGGAAAAGAAATCGGCGCAGGTAGCAATTTCATCCGCCGTAAGGGCCGCGCGTGGCAGCTCAATCATGGTGCCAATGAGATAGTCGAATTTTGTATCTGTCTCTTTTTGCACCTGGCGAATTTCAAGCTCCACATCATTGCGCAATAATTCCAATTCTTTTTTTGTTGCCACAAGCGGGATCATGATCTCGGGCACTAGGTGCATGCCCTTTTTTACTGCTTCTGCCGTCGCCTCCGCAATGGCGCGGGCCTGCATCAAATAAATCTCGGGATAAGTGATTGCCAGTCTACATCCCCTATGACCCAACATGGGGTTGAACTCATAAAGTGATTTTACTTTTTGTCTTAACTTGTCCGCTGGCACTCCCAAGCGTGGAGCCATCTCCAACAACTCTTCTTCATTGTGCGGCAAAAACTCATGCAAAGGTGGATCTAATAAACGAATGGTCACCGGCAAATCCTGCATGGTTTCAAATAGACTTAGAAAATCTTGTTTTTGCATAGGCAAAAGATTCTGCAAAGCTGCCTTGCGCTCTTCAGCAGACTCGGCCAAAATCATTTTGCGAACCTCATCGATCCGCTCTGGAGCAAAGAACATATGCTCGGTACGGCAAAGACCAATGCCTTCTGCACCAAAATCCCGCGCCTGCTGGGCATCTTTGGCTGTATCGGCATTGGTACGAACGCGCATGCTGCGGTACTTATCTGCCATCTGCATAAAGCGATGAAACCTTTCATCCAAAGCTGGTGCTACTGTGCCAACTGCTCCTAAGAAAACCTCACCCGTGCCGCCATCAATGGTAATCTCTTCGCCTTTTTTGATTACATAGGAGCGAATGCGCAGCTCCTCTTTTCGGTAGTCCACCTCTGCTTCTGCACAGCCCGCAACACAAGCTTTGCCCATCCCTCTAGCTACCACCGCTGCATGGGAGGTCATACCTCCGCGGGAGGTAAGAATGCCTTGCGATGCCACCATTCCTGCAATGTCTTCGGGGGAAGTTTCGACTCGAACCAAAATTACCTTTTCGCCATTGGCCTTCGCCTCTTCTGCTTCTTTGGAGTCAAACACCACTTTCCCAGAGGCTGCACCCGGTGAAGCTGGTAAGCCCTTGGTCAATTTTGTCTTCTTTGCATTAGGATCAAGTGTGGGGTGCAAGAGTTGATCCAGATACTCGGGTTGTACGCGCAGCAACGCCTCTTGCTCGCTAATTAATTTTTCATCCAACATATCCAAAGCAATGCGAATAGCAGCCTTGGCGGTACGCTTGCCCGTTCGAGTTTGCAACATCCATAGCTTTTCTCTCTCGATAGTAAATTCGATGTCTTGCATGTCTTTATAGTGTGCTTCCAGTTTATGGTAGATATCCACCAATTCCTGATAAGCCTTTGGCATCATCTCCTCTAACGAGCGATGTTCCGTATTGGCCGCAGATGCTTTGGAAATGGCTTGTGGGGTTCGAATGCCGGCAACCACATCCTCCCCTTGCGCATTAATCAAATACTCACCATAAAATAATTTTTCCCCCGTGGAGGGATTGCGAGTAAAGGCCACACCGGTTGCGGAGTCCTCTCCAAGATTGCCGAAGACCATGGATTGCACGTTCACCGCAGTTCCCCAATCCGCTGGAATGGAGTGTAGCTTGCGATAGGTTTTTGCGCGGTCGGAATCCCAGGATAGAAAAACAGCGGAGATCGCGCCCCATAATTGCTCATAGGGATCCAGAGGAAAAGTCTCTCCTGTGGTCTCCAAAATAATTTGTTTAAACTTTTCTACTAGCTCTTGTAAATCCTTTGTGGTTAATTCGGAATCTTCAATATAACCCTGATCGGCCTTCATATCTTCAAGTACCACTTCTAAAAACGAGGCGTTCATACCCATCACCACATTGGAGTACATTTGCAAAAAGCGGCGATAGGAATCCCAAGCAAAGCGGGCATTGTCACTCACCTTTGCTAGGCCTTCTACCGTCTCATCATTCAATCCCAAATTCAAAATGGTATCCATCATGCCTGGCATGGAAACGCGTGCACCAGAACGCACACTAAAGAGTAGCGGATTGTTGGAGCTACCAAATTCTTTATTTAGTTGCGCCTCGACTTTTTTGACCGAGTCCATTACGCCTTGCTTAAGTTTTTCTGGCAATTTTTGATTGTTAGCCGTAAAGGCGGCACAAACTTCTGTGCTAATGGTAAAGCCCGGAGGTACGGGAATGCCAAGTTTTGACATTTCGGCAAGATTGGCTCCTTTGCCTCCCAATTGGTTGCGCATGCTAGCTTCGCCATCGGTTTGCTCTTTGGAAAAGAAAAATATGAACGGTTCCTTTAGTTGAGCGCTTGTTTGTGTCATTTCCATAATACCTCTAAAAGTTTTTTAATTTGTCGCGCACATAGGCCTCAAGTCCATCGATGGACACTCGGTCTTGCTGCATACTATCACGGTGGCGAACTGTTACACACTTATCTTCTAAGGAATCAAAATCGATGGTCACACAAAGGGGTGTACCAATCTCGTCTTGCCGGCGATAACGTTTGCCAATACTGCCGCTCTCATCGTACTGGCATATCCAGTCCTCTGCAGCAAAATCATTACGTAGCTGCATGGCTAAGCTGGCCAAAGGCTCTTTTTTTGATAGCGGCAAGAAAGCCAATTTTACTGGCGCCAATTGTGGGTGAAATCCTAAGACAACTCGTTTGTCTTCTTTGCCTTTTTCATCTGTAGTGATTTCCTCGCGGTAAGCATCACATAGCGCCGCCAACACAAGCCTGTCACAACCAGCCGCCGTTTCGATCACGTAAGGAATGTATTTTTCTTTACTCGCCTCTTCAAAATACTCCAAAGACTTTCCACTCATTTGCTGGTGCGCCTTCAAGTCAAAGTCTGTACGATTGTGAATCCCTTCCAGCTCCTCCCAACCCATGGGGAACTTGTATTCCACATCAAAGGCGTCTTTTGCATAATGTGCCAATTCATCAGGACCATGTTGATGAAATCGTAGACGCTCCTCTTTAAAGCCCATATTCAGATAAAAATTGCGGCGACGTTGTTTCCATTCTTCCATGTGCTCATCATCACTGCCAGGCTTTACAAAGTATTGCATTTCCATTTGCTCAAACTCTCGAGTGCGAAAAATAAAATTGCCCGGCGTGATTTCATTACGAAAGGATTTACCGATTTGCGCGATACCAAAAGGAATTTTTTTACGCATGGAGGTTTGCACATTTTCAAAGTTAACAAAAATACCTTGCGCCGTTTCGGGACGCAGATACACCGTTGAACTAGAATCCTCTAAAGGCCCCATAAAAGTTTTGAACATCAAATTAAAATTTCGCGGCTCACTTAAATTTTTACTGCCACAGCTAGGACATTGAGAAGGGTCCTCTACCTTATCGGGACGAAAGCGGTATTTGCATTCTTTGCAATCCACCATGGGATCGGTAAAGCCATCCACATGCCCGGATGCTTTCCAAACCTTTGGATGCATCAAAATCGCCGCATCAATGCCGACAATGTCATTTCTTGAGGTCATGGACTTCCACCACAACTTTTTAACGTTAAGCTTTAGCTCCACACCCAAGGGGCCATAGTCCCAACAAGCATTGATGCCACCATAAACTTCCGAGCTCTGAAAGACAAAACCACGTCGCTTGGCGAGCGATACCAGGGTTTGTAAATCGTTTAATTCTTGAGTTTTCATTCTCAGGCCAGCCTTTTTTATACCTAGTAATAGGTCTAGTGGAGTGAGGTCTAGGAGTCAACTGTTACGCCTTGCCTTCGAAGGAAATTTTACTGAAACTAAGTATAGAAGATTTATTATGTTTTTAGGATTTTCATGACTCGATTTCCAGCCATTTTTGGCGTCTTTTTGGGACTATTCTTCATGCTATATATGCTTTCCCTTGAGGCGCAAAGTGAACAAAAAAAGGGGCAACCCATCGAGGCGGACATGGCCATGCGTGAGTATATGGTGGACATCTCCAAACAGTTAGGGGTTAGCTGCAACTACTGCCACAATGTCAACAATTACAAAGACACCTCCATGCCCACCTATGCCATATCCAAGCAACATATGCGCATTGTTCACATGCTCAATACTGAGGGCTTTGTAGGAAAAAATGCTATGAAAGTAGACTGCTATATGTGCCATCAGGGCAGGGCTAAGTTTAAATACAAAATGCCAAAAGACTAATAAGTGCTCCTTTTTGATGTTGCTCGGACACGAAAAAGCCTAGATATTTTAAACGCTTAGACTAGAAATTAGGGCGCTGCTCCGGACCCGCCCGGATAAATATCCGAAATTCTTATGAAACCAAAATATCCAACAACATTAAAAGGGAGCAGTTTATTTTTTTAATATGGCCTGATAGGCGCAGCGAAAGAACTCTTGCTGGCTAGGATCGGCAAATTCTTTGCGTGCCTGGTAGGCTTTTTCCACCAGGTCTTTGGCAGCTCCGGCCGGCACTTCCAAGACCTCATAAGCGTTAAATTCGTGCCCATTGTACATAAAAAAGCAATCCAGCGACTTCACTCCAGCTTTGACGTCCTCATATTGCTGCCTTGTTTTGCCAAAATCCTCTGGCAAATTTTTGCTCGAGCTGCGCATATTCAAGCGACTTGGCTTTTTTCTACGAACGAAGAAAATCCATGCAACCAAGGCAATGGACAAAGCAATGTACAAGATGGTGAATTTTGATAGTGCCACTAGCTTTATTATGGTATGTGGGAACCTAAGACGCAAGGAGTGAAAATGGCACAAGCACCAAACCCTTTTGACCAGCAAAAACCCATTGAGGGTATACACAACATAATATGCGTAGCCTCCGGCAAAGGCGGCGTTGGTAAATCCACTGTGTCGGCAAATTTAGCAGCTGCCTTAGCAGCCAAAGGCATGCGTGTAGGTCTGCTCGATGCAGACATCTATGGACCCAGTATACCCCGCATGTACGGCTGTCTAGGGCAAAAACCCGAAGTCGATGAGAACAATCGAATTCAACCTCTTGAACGTCATAATGTAAAGATCATGAGCATCGGCTTTCTTATTGATGAAGAGGCGGCGGTAGTATGGCGCGGCCCCATGTTATTTAAAGCCATTGATCAATTTCTGCGAGATGTGGAATGGGGAGAATTGGATGTTTTATTGATCGATCTACCTCCTGGAACTGGCGATATCCCTTTATCCATCGTGCAAAAAACTCCGGTACAAGGAGCCGTTGTGGTCAGCTCTCCACAAAATGTAGCGCTAGCAGATGTGAAAAAATCCTTCGATATGTTTGATCGTCTTAATATTCCTTGTATGGGACTGATTGAAAATATGTCCTACTTTCTTAATGGTGAGGAAAAAATTGAAATGTTCCCTCGAGGAGAATTGGATCAATACATAGAAAAAAAGAAGCTAGAAAAACTTGCGGAAATCCCCTTTCACCCACCCGTCTCGGCGGCGGCAGAAATGGGAATCCCTGCAGTTATCGCACAAAAAGATCTAGCTAGCTCGCAAGCTTTTATGAATGTAGCAGAAAAACTAAAGAACCAACTTGTTTAGTCTGGTATGATGAGTCTTTTGCCCACTTGAATATAAGACTTATTGGAAAGTCGATTGGCCTTTGCCAAATTGCCCACGGAAGTGTTGTAGCGCCGTGCGATTTCTACCAAAGTATCGCCCGGTCTCACCGTGTGCATGACGGTTCTTCCGGCGCCAGGAATGCGTAGCTTTTTTCCAGCCATGATGCGGCTGGAGCGCAAACCATTGGCAGCCTTTAAAGCACCGACACTTACTCCATAGCGGGAAGCTATCAAAGACAGATTCTCTCCGCTACGTACGCGGTGATAAGAATTTTTACTTGGAATTTTTAATTTTTTACCTGGGTATATACGACTCGAACGTAGCCCGTTCGCACGCTTGATCGCACTTACGCTGGTACCATATCGGGAAGCTATCAGACTAAGGTTTTCCCCTCTGCGAACCCGGTGGTAACCACCTACTGCACTAGCGGAGCTGCGTTTGTAGGAACTAGAGGCATAGCTTCTTCCACCACGATCTCTTGCAGGAACTAGCAACCTTTGCCCAGAACGAATGAAACTAGAACGCATACCATTTAGACGCTTAATGGTGGAAACTCTAGTACGAAAGCGCCTCGCAATATGCCCCAGAGTATCGCCGCGCCGAACGCGGTAACGAACGTATTCTGGCTGCTGCATGCTAGCAATCAAACCCTTATCTCGAACAATGTAATTTGCTACAAGTTTTTGCGCCTTATCCAGCGTTCCTGCCGGCACTTTAATATTGGCTGTTTTACCTTTTGCAGGCATCGCCAACTTTGAACGATACATGGGATTGTAGCGCTTCATCTCTTCATAACTTAAACCCAAAGCCTTGGCGTACTTTTCCAAATGCACGGGCTCTTTTACCTCTAGCTCATCAAAGCGAACCGGCTCTTGCCACTCCACATCGTTGAAACCATATTTAGCAGGGTTTTTTGCAATCAACTTGGCCGCAATGTATTTGGGTACATAATTGATTGTCTCGCGGGGAAGTTTTCGACGCTTTGCCAATTCCCAAAAATCACGGGTCTGATAGCGCATCACCAATCGCTTCACACGATTTTCCCCAACATTGTAGGAAGCAATGGCCAAGTACCAATCACCAAAAAGATTGTACAAAGCCTTTAAATACTGTGCCGCTGCTTGCGTGGACAAAACAAAGTCCCGCCGCTCATCTGCATAGGAATCAATTCGCAAACCATAGGCTTTACCAGTGCCGCGAATGAATTGCCAATACCCCACGGCAGCAGCACGAGAGTATGCAGTAGCATTAAAGCCCGACTCGATTAAAGCGATATAAACCAAATCTTCGGGCAAAGCATTCTCACGCAAAATTTCTTTCATCATGGGCAAGTAGCGTGAAGAACGGCCTAGGTAGCGCTGCATATGCTTTCTGCCTCTTCCTGTAAAATAATCTATCCAGCGCTCCACGGCGACATTAACTTCCACAGGGATTGGCTCAATGCGAACCTCTTGCTCCTCCACTGCTATGCTTTTTTCTTCAATATTGTATTTTAGTTTTTCTTTGCTGGCATTATCAAGGTCTCGATTGCTAACAATATTTAATTCTTTTACCTCGGTGTCTTCGCTATCTAAATTAACTTGAAGATCGCGCTGGCTTTTTAAGTGCGTACAGGAGATTAAAAAGAATAACGAGGATAAGAAAAGGATTTTAAGCATGTAGGGACCCCTATTATATTCTAAGATCTTGCGGCATTTTTCGCAATAATCTCAGTTTAGCCACTAGGCCAGGAAATGCAAGAATTTCCGTAAGACACTTCTACCTCCCCTGAAGTGGAAGCAGCAACTGGTCCTTATCTAGACCTAAATCCTGATACACTTTCTTGTAAGAAGAGGCGCTCTCAATACTTGTGTAAATCATATAAGCAGCCCCCTCTTTTTGCATCTCTTTGAGGACGCTCTCCTTATCTACAAAGCTTGCGCGAATACGGTTGAATTTATCTTGATAATGAATGCCGTGCGACCACAAATGGCCTGTATAGCCCATCACCACAGGATAGCCAAAATAGAACAAGGGATGATTGTACGTGGGCTCAATCCAAAATACTTCGAGATTATTTGGTAAGCGCTTTTCAATTCTTTGCAATTCACTGATATCCCATATTTTCTGCGGCTGGGCATTCATTGTATCTCGAAGCATCTGCAGGACTCCTGCAAACGTTAATAGAAGCACAAAAACCCACTTAGTTAAGTTGGTAATTCTTTGCGAACGCAAAAACAAAAAACATAGAAACAGATAGGGCCACAAAATGATTTTCACATTGTCCCATTTCCACGGCGCTAGAACCACAAATTGAAAAACGAAAAACAAAAGACTTAAAGAGAAAACCAACTTACGTTGCGACCTATCTCTTATGACGAGTACCGCAAGCATAAATAAAAATGGTAGAAAGTTTTTCAACCATTCCCATAAATTCTGCTCTACAAAAGAAAAATAAGCTTTAAAATCTGAATGCAAGCTAGCATTCACAGGAAAATAACAAGCCAGCAAAAAAGCACCAAACAACAATAAAAACAATGTTTTGCTTGGCTTTAAGAGAAAAACAACCAGCGAAATCAGTCCTAAAACAAAAAAAGCGTGGTAATGAAAAAAGCCCAGTGTTCCAAATAGAAACAAATAGAGCAAAAGCTCTTTTTTCTTAAATTCGCTCCCGTCTTGCAGATACAAAGTCAGTCGATAGATCCATAAAAGACCAAATGGCAAGGCATATAAATACCCCTTTTGCGTTAGAAAATTGGCTAAGTAAAGTCCCTTCCAGTAAACGTCATCACTTAATACAAAAAGCGAGGCCGAGTAAAACACGATTAGCACAAACTTTAAACCACCCATTTGGTACACAAGCAGTAAAGAAACTAGCGTGTAGATACAAGTAAGCAATGAGAATGCGCTCGTACTACTAATGGGCAAATCCAAAAAACTTGCATGTAGCAAATTGGAAGCAAAAGCATAAAGCAAATCTTCACTAGCATATATGGGGTTCTTCGGCCAAAAACTTGCTTTTTGCAAATACGCTGACAAATGTTGATGAAAAGGATAGTCGCCAAGATTATAAGGGTGATTAACATAAATGCCACCCTTTTTGATAAAGGCATAATTAACAGCCTGCCAAACAGGAAATAGAGCCACTAGCAAAAAGCCAAGACCAAATCGCGGGCGCGTTGAGAAATCCCAAGACTGGGAAAAGTAGGCCCAAGAAAAACCCAGTACTACTAGCACATAGTCATACGCAAAAGCAGGAGCAAAAATCTTTGCCAACAATAAAAGAAAAAAAGTCTTGGCAAGACCAAGTAAATAAAACTTCGCAATATCAATCATCAAAAAAATCTCGGTAAAAGTCTGCTGCCTGATCTTTATGGATCAACAAAACTGCTTCTGCCTGAGAGTCGCGCACAAAAAAACGCCAAGGCCTATAATCATAAAAAACTTCCGGTTGGTAGTCTCGAAAGTTCATGATCACTATGGGCGCCGATGGAAGTGCTTGCTCTACATAGGAAATATTTTGCTTGTCCTTTAACAACCAAGGCAAGGGCCAAGTCGACTCCAATGCAATTTGTATGGGGGTCTGCTGAAAACTCGGGTCTTGAATCAAATGAGACTTAATCTTATTAACAACAAGCTGCATCTCTTTGGTGGATTGCACATAGACATACTTATGCTTTGGGTCGGTGTAACGACGAAAGTTTAAATCCACGGAGAGCAATATGGTGGTGAGAAGCAAGGGAAGAAAGATTATGTAACGAATATTCTGCTTAGGGATTTTTTGTAAAATCCAATCGGTCAAAATAGCAAAACCCCATAAAAAGGATAGAATGCACCACGGCGTCTTGTAAGAAATTAAGGAGTAGATCAACATCGGTAGCAAAGTATAGATTGCCATGAACCTTTGAGTTTTTGTTCCCTTCCACAAAAAATAAAAACCCGCAAAAAAACCTATAAAAAACGCAAATTCATATCGAAAAAGCAATTCTGCAAAATAGTAAATAGGTTTATCATGCCCCTGACCGCTCAAGCCGGTATCCTTCCAAATAAAAAACGCTTGAAAGAAATCCTTTAAAGCCGACCAATCATGAAAGGCGTTTGTATACAGCAGGCAAAATAAAAATAAAAAAATGAATATGGCCGGTAAATGCAACAAATGCTTCAGCTGCCGCCAAGCTTTGGACTGCAGGAAAAGAAAGGCCACAAAAGCAGCAAAGATATGAATCACAAAGGTCTCTTTGCTTGTTGCCATTATGAGCAGGGCTAGCCAAAAGAAAACTGCAAAATAACGCCAATCACGCTGAAGAAATTGTAAAAACGCTATGGCAAAAAGAATGATTCCAAATTGCAGCAAAGACTCGTGAATGGAATAGCGAGAAAAAAACTGCATACCCGCACTAAAAATTAATAAAGAAAAGCCCATCCAAGTCAAATTTAGTGAGCGGCGATAAAAAAACAAAAGTAGTAAGGAAAGGATCGAAATGCTGGTGGCTACTGCACGGTGCACCCATATGCTTGAACCAAAACTAAGATCTGCAAATGTTAGTAAATAAAAGTACAACGGCCCGTGGTAGTTAGAAGGGTCATAATCAAAATAGCGCTGGTCTTTGATTTCTTCGATAAAAAAACCATTTACGCCCTCATCAAAGTGCGTAGGTTTTAGATCTAGATAAGCAAAGCGAAAAACCACGCTCACCAATAAGAACAAAAAACAATACAAATAGGTCTTTCTTTTTGCTGATACCATCTTTATCCTGTATCTATAGACTATGTTTCCAAGCAAACCTTGCCAACTCAGTTTTGTTATACCCATCTACAATGAAGCAAAGCGTCTGCCACCAAGTCTCGAGAAGCTCCATGGCTTTTCCAAAACATTAAAGCATAGCTATGAGTGGATTTTTGTCGTCGAACCAAGTGAAGATGAGTCCCTGCAAATCATAGAAAACCATTGCAAGAAGCACGAAAACTTTCGCTACATTGCCAATGAAAAACAAAAAGGTAAGGGTTATGCTGTACAAACAGGTATGCTCGGTGCCCGCGGGGAATGGGTATTCTTTATGGATGCAGATTTGGCAACTCCGCTAAAAGAAATCCATCATTTTTTACAACAAATCGAAGAGCAACCAGAAACACCCATTTTCATAGCTTCTCGAAGGCTCGCAAATAGTAAAATCTTTCCGCCTGCCACTCTTGTTCGCAAGCTGTTTAGCATATGTTTAAATTTACTGGTGAAGATTTTGGGACTGAGCCAACATAGTGATACCCAATGCGGATTTAAGGCTTTCCATAAAGATTCCATTCCGATATTGTTTCGCCATTTGTATATGCAGGGGTTTAGCTTTGATATCGAAGTTCTAATTAAGGCCAAGCAGCACAAGTTGGCATGCAAAGAGGTGGCCGTAGAGTGGTCCGCAAGAGAGGCTTCTAGCGTAAGACTGTTTCGTGATAGTCTACAATTCTTTCAAGATTTAATAAGACTTCGCATCCTTTATTAATCAACAAAAGAGTCGAGATGATAGTCTATCAAATCTTTCGACAACAGATTTACCGTATCGTAGATTTCTTTTAAATTCGATTCTTTTCTCAATTCCGCCGTCATCGTCTCGGGAGCAAAAGCTATTGCTTGAAGCTTCGCCGTAATATCATTGAGCGGTGCTTCCACTTTTTCTCGCAAGCTTAAAGGCAGCTTTTCAATATTACGACTAAGCTTTTCGCTAGAATGATCATTTCGCAAGTTTTCACCCAGCAAAAAGTATATGAAGTTCAATGCCTCAATAGCAAATTGCTTATGATTATCAGAGACCGCTTGTTTTAAACGTGCTTTACGGCTTTCAATCTTGCGCAAAAATATTTTTTTCTGACTAGAAGTAAACAAGCCACGTTTTGCTTCTAGCATCAAATGAATCATACCGGCAGAAAAGATGAAGATCATTAGGTATACTAACCAAGTCTGTCTGTACCACGAGGCCTGTTGATAGGGCTGAGTGAACAAATCTGGCAATTTTGTCGGGCTATCTTGATCGCTACTAATTTCGAGCCTGGATCCTTGTATGTTTTCCGCACGAGAGGGCATAACATTTACCTGCAAAGCCTTTGTAGACTTCGTTATGTATTGATTCTTTTCCGGATCAAAGTAAGCAAATTCAATGGCCGGTATTTCCACTAGGCCCGCCTCCAAGGGGGTAAGGTAGAGAGTAAACTCTTTAAAGGACTGACCATTAGGAAAAAATCGCGTCTCCTCTTTAGAATCAAAAAAATCAATCTTCGATTGAAAATCGATAAACGGCAAATCAATGACCTTGGCATTGCCCCTACCCTCTAACTTTACCTTCATGGTAAAGGGTTGCCCTTGCTCAAAAGATCTGTCTTCTATTCTTGCTGATATGTTAAAATCCCCCACAGCACCGGTAAAAATATCCGGCCTACCATTATCTGGCAGGGGCAAAACTGATACTTTTATCTCATCACTAGATTTTGTATAATTGTACGATTTACCGAAACCAAAGCCCACCCTTGGAGCCACAGAACATTTTGCTTTGTAAGCATCAATCTTTAATCGGCCATGCTTAATAGGAAACAGAGCGTATGAGGCCAGAAGGGCTCGTTTAAATGATTGACCATTCACCTCCGTGGGCCCAAATCGCAACTTTGTTGAAATCTCAATATCTTCCTTCCAAAATTGATTCAAACTTGGAAACTTCATGGTATCAATCGAGCGCAAAACCACATTATCCGGAATGTAAATATAATAACTTGCCGTTATCTGCTCTCCAACATAGGCCTCTTCCTTATCCACCTCAATTCTTAAGGAAAATGCTTCATCTGGATTGATCGGCTTCACACTGGGTTGTGGACCCATCTGCCGCTGCAAGAAAGAGTTAAAGCGCTCCTCCATTTCTGTGAGCGGGTCTTGCATGCCAGGTGGAATTCCGCTACCGGGACGCTGCCTTTGTTGCCTTTGTGCCTGCCCTTGATCGAGCACTCGAATTTTTGCGCCATTCGTACGGTAAACCTTACCACCTACACTCACCGCAATGGGGGGAATATCAAAAACCCCCTTGCTCTCGGCCCGATAAGTATAATTGTAAATGTACTTTCTTAAAAATTTATACTCGCCATTAATAATGCTAACCTGATCACTTACTTGCGTAGAAGTTCCCTGCAAACTAAAGTCAGCAAAATTGGGCATCTGCGGCTCTTCTATCTGGCTATTCTTATCGGCATTCACCGAAACCGATATTTCAAAAAAATCACCTACTCCAACTTCACCTTGGCTCAAGTTAAGCTCTGCCTTAATATTCTGCGCAAAGCTAGGCCAAACAAAAAACAAAAGCAGGGCAATACTACCAATCCTTAACATCGCTATCTTCCTCTGCTTGGTCATTTTGCAATCTCTCGCGAATTTTTTCTTCCTGACGCTTGAGCTCATCTAGTATTCGTTTCACATCTTCTTTAGATAGATCTTTGCTCTTAAAAGGCTTGGGCGTAGGATTTTTCTTTGGTTGCTGCGGTTTTTGCTTTTGTTGATCCTCTTTGGATTGCGAATCACCGTCTTCTTGCTGCTGGTCATCACCGCCGCCGCCGCCCTGACTATTCATTAATAGTTCCAAATTTACCGTGGCCTCTTTTGAGTCAGGGTAAATCTCCAAGGCCTTCACATATAAATCAATTGCTTCCTCAATTTTTTTCTCTGCCTGAAAGATGCCAGCACGATTGAAGTAAACAAAAAATAGCCACTTTTCATGCTCTGGGTTCGAAGCCGATAAGGTTTCCTCCATATAGTCTAAAATCTTGTGAGCTGATTCATAGCGCTCCGTTACCGTAAAGGAGGAACCCAAATTCCAATACAAGAGTATATTTTCTGGATTTTGCTGCACCAACTCAGAATATTTTGTTATGGCAAGAGCTTGCGTTGATTCTTCCTGAAGTAAAGACAAGGCATGGTTGTTCTCATAAACCAAACGCGGATCTGGAGATAGTACCAACCATGTAAACAGCCATTGCATCATCTTTGAAAGTCTCCTTGAAATCTTCCACGCCAACGTTGTTTTTTGGGCGCAAGATCACTTAATAGCATTTCTAGCATGGCCAGCAAAATGGCAAAAAATAAAAAGTATTGGAAATATTCCGCATAGGTTGCCGAGACGCTGGACTCAAATTCACTCTTTTCTAATTTTTCAATGTCGGCTACCAAAGATTTCACATGGTTTGCACCATAGCTTGCATGGTAGTAACCACCGCCACCTTCTTTGGCAATCTTTTTCAGCAATTCATTTTTTGCCTGCGTAAGCACTTCTTTGCCATTCTGATCTTTTTTGTAGCCTTGCAGGTAACCAAATTTATCATAAATGGGAATTTTTCCGCCCTCTTTTGTCCCCACTCCCATCGCAAAAACGCGTATCCCTTTTTCTTTTAAGCTTTGCGCAGCAGTCAAGGCACCCTCTTCATGATCTTCACCATCAGATAGTAACAAAACCACCCTTGTAACTTTGGTACTATCATCCGTTTCTACCCCGCCTGCAGCAAAAGCGGATTCTGCAATCCCCAAGACTTTTTGGTAATTCGTGCCCTGCGCACTAACGCTACTTGTAGATATGGAATCTAAGTACATTTGAATCGCCGAATAGTCAGGTGTTAGCGGCGAGACCATCACGGCGTTCCCAGCAAAGACCATAAGTCCCACTTTGTGGCCACGCAATTGCCCTAAAAGTTTCTGCGCTTGCGCTTTTGCGTAGTCCAAACGAGAGGGGCGTGTATCGGCTGCTAACATGGACTTCGATACATCAAAGGCAATCATAATTTCTATGCCTTCATTTTTTATTTTTTGTTTGCCCTGTCCCATTTGCAAACGCGCATAGGAAAAAACCAATAAGGCTATAACAAAAACTTCCATGATAATTTTCCACTTTCTTCTACGCAGCGACAGAGACGAGGTAAGTTTGGCAAGTGCCTCGGGCTGAAAAAACTTTTCCAGTTTTGCTTGCGTTTTCTTAATAAAAAACCAAGCCACAAAGTAAAGTAATGGGCAAAGGACCAATAAATATAACCAAGAAGAGTCGGCAAAACGCAACATTATGGCTTCCTCCTCAAGACTGTGCGCCCCAAAATAAATCCCAAAGCATAAAGAAAAAATGCCCATACCAAAAAGTTTTGAAATAGTTCATGATACTTGGTAATGATGGAGGTTTCGACCTTTGTTTTTTCTAGCTCATCGATCTGTGCAAAAACATCGGATAGGGACATGGAATTGGTCGCCCGATAATACTTGCCGCCAGTTTCATTGGCGATTGTTTTTAATAGGCCCTCATTTACTTTGGAGTGCATCGGTTGATAAGATTTTACTTTTCGGCCAAACACATCCTTGGAATAAACCGGTAGACGAGCCATACCATCTTTACCAACACCTATCGTATAAACTTTAATGCCGTAACCTTTTGCGATGTCCAAAGCCGTTTCCGGAGCAATGGTGCCCGAGTTGTTCTCACCATCCGTAAGTAAGATGACCACTCTTGATTTGGCTGAGGATTCTTTTAGCCTGGCAACAGCATTGGCTAGGGCCACACCGATAGCCGTGCCCATTTTAATATTTTTCGTGGTTTCTACTGCAGCCAAGTTATTAAAAAGTAAGGGGTAATCCAACGTCAAAGGCACCCTTGTATAAGACTCTCCTGAAAAAACCACCAAACCAATTCGATCCGATATACGCCCACTGATAAACTTTTCAATGGTAGCCTTGGCTGCCCCGAGGCGATTCTCTGGTTTCATGTCTTCAATCAACATGGAATCCGAAGTGTCCAAGGCAATCATGATATCGATTCCTTCAGCTGATTTTTTTTCTTTACTGCTGACCCACTGTGGGCGAGCCATGGCAAAAATCATTAGCGCGATGGCAACTAATTTTAAAATATCTGGCACCCATTTTAAGTAGGCAATAAAACCCACCTTGGCTTGCCTCAAAAGCTGCGTATTGCTGAAGAGTAAATAGGGCCTCTGCCCCTTTCCGCGAAAGAACAATGCAAAAACCACAAATGCCAGTGGTAAAAATAGCAAAAATGCCCATGCACTATGCCAAGTCATCGATTCTTACCTCGCGCATTCTTATCCAAATCCTCCACGTTGATCTGTAGATCTTCCAGCAGCTGCGAAAGCTCCTCTTTTTCAACTCGCCTTTCTTTTAAAGCCTGCAACTCCTTTAAATTCTGCAAAAGCTCATTGAGAGTATGATTTGGTATGTTGGCATTCTGCTTTTTGATAAATCGATAAATGTCCTTAGAGGTCCAGTTCTCTGTTGGCACCAAAAACTTGTATTTAATATAATCGTAGTAGGAAGACTTTAGTTTCCCTAGATAATCGTAATCTTTTTCTTTCTGGCGATATACTTCACGTAAATTTTTATAAAAATCCTGTAGCGGTTTGCGCCTTCTAGCTTCTTCTGCCAAATCCAAGCGAATCTTTTTTAATTTGCGATATTGCAAGCCCTTTCGAAGGGCATAAGCTAAAAGAAAAAAAACTAGCAGCGAGGAGTACAACCAAAAAGCCGGGGGATAGGACATCTTAACGGCCCCAGGCATGGGATAGGCTTTGGGCTGCTGCGTGATTTGCCCGCTTGGCCCCTCCTTTTTTTCACTTAACTCGTGGTCTTGCAAGATACTAGAAACCAGTACACTGGCTCCTTCCAACGAAACCTTGTCATCACCTTTTTTTAAAACAAATTGGTAAGGCTCTTTACTTACTTGAAAGACGCGAAGGCTTAGATTTAAGGTGGAGGCATCTAGCCAATCCTCTTTAACCACACGAAAAACAGGAAGCTTGGCCTTGATCACATCCCTTGACATGCTAACTTGCCAAAGGGCAAAGTCATCAATGGCTTCACCTCGGCATTGAAAATCAATTTTTTGCCCCACTGTATAGTGTTCGACATTTACATCTTTGGTCTTTGGAGCATAAAACTTGTCCACCAAATGATTCTTTGCCGCCGTTAGGGCTTCACATTGCCAAGCCATTAACGATTTCTCCTTTTAAAAAAGGCAATCAAGGGGTCCACATAGTTCTTGGGATCATCTATGAAAACACAGCCCACTCCCATGGAACGAAAAGTTTTCTCCAATTCTTTACGTCTTTTTTGCGCCATATTGGCATAGTTTTTTTGAAAAGAGCGCAATGAAGTATCGACGGTGATGATTTCATCCGCTTCGGCATCGTATACATCAATAAATCCTAAATCTGGAATTTCATGCTCTGTGGGGTCCTCCACAACGATCACCGTAATATCATGTTTTCTTGCCATTCTTCTTAAGACCAGCTCATAATTGTCGTCAAAAAAATCCGAGAAGATAAAAAGATTGGTCTGCTTTTTAAGAGCACCTTGCAAATAACTCAAAGCATTCTTTAAACAAGTTTTCTTACTTTTGGGTTGGTAATAAAGAAGATCGCGCAGGATTCGGTGCATATTCGCGCGCCCTTTTTTACTAGGAACATTGTGCTCGACCTCATCACTATACAAACATAGCCCTACTTGATCACCATTTTGTACGGCGGAAAAACCTATCAAAGCGGCCAGGTGAACGATCAATTCGCCCTTGGGAAAACTACCTGAGCCATAATCACCCGAAGCAGAAATGTCCACCAGCAAAAGCGTAGACAGTTCCCGCTCTTCATCATATTTTTTAATGTGAGCCCGCCCCGTTTTGGCGGTAATGTTCCAAGAGATATTGCGCACATCATCGCCGTGTACATATTCACGAAACTCAGAAAAGGTCATCCCCTGCCCTTTAAAGGCCGAGTGATACTCCCCAGAAAAAATATTATTCACCAGCTTTCTTGATTGCAACTCAAGAAGTTTTACTTTCTTTAGTATCTCTGGTGGTAAATTCACACAGGTACCTCGATGGTATTGAGAATCTCACTTATTATGGAATCAGAAGTCATATCCTCTGCCTCTGCTTCGTAAGTAAGTCCAATACGGTGACGGAAAACCAGATAGGCCACGGCCTTAATGTCCTCCACACTGATATAACCTCGCCCATTGATAAAAGCATGTCCTTTTGCCGCTCGAACCATAGAAATGGTGGCGCGCGGAGAACAACCAAAGGCAATCAAATCCTGCAATTGACCCAAACCAAAATCCTTAGGCCTACGGGTGGCCATCACAAGATCCACAATGTAGTTTTTTAGTTTTTCATCAACAAAGATCATATTCACTACTTCTTTTGCCTTCATTAGCTCTTGCTTGCTGATGACCTTCTGCACTTCATGCACCTTGTCTTCATGCAATCGGTTTAGTATCTCCAACTCATCATCACGGCTGGGATACTCCACAATAATTTTGAACATAAAGCGATCCATCTGCGCCTCTGGCAAGGCATAAGTGCCTTCCTGCTCAAGCGGGTTTTGCGTAGCCATTACGAGAAAGGGCTTGTCCAAAGGAAATGTATTCTCACCAATGGTCACTTGCTTTTCTGCCATGGCTTCCAAAAGTGCAGACTGAACTTTTGCCGGCGCTCGGTTGATTTCATCGGCCAAAACAATATTGGCAAAAATGGGACCCTTTTTAACTTGGAAGTCCCCCGTATTTTGATTGTAAATCATCGTACCAATCAAATCGGAGGGCAAAAGATCGGGAGTGAATTGCAAACGTTGAAAATGCAGGTCAATGGTTCTGGCGATGGTGGAAATGGTTAAAGTTTTAGCTAAACCGGGCACCCCTTCCAAAAGTATGTGGCCTCCGGTTAGCAAACCAATCAAAATGCCTTCCAGCATTTGCGGTTGCCCCACAACAACACGCCCCACTTCCGATCGCATTTTCTCAACAAACACACTGTCTTTTTGGATTTGGGCATTCAATGCCATTATATCTGCTTGCAAATATCACCTCGTTGTTAATCTCTGAACTCTATTAGTTTACGTTGATTTACATATCTAGCAAGCAAATTACACCTTGCAACAAATTGACTTAATCCCCAGCAATCATTAGTCTTTCACTAATTCGAAGGAGAGCCAAAATGCAGGCCACCAAGAAGTTTTATTTCACCTTAATACTACTTTCATTAGCGTGCCTATGGCTTGGCCAACATCTAGGGCAAAGACAAGGTTTACTCATCGCCTTTTTTCTTGTTTTCGCTTTGAACACCTATGTTTATTACTTTTCTGATCTTCGCATCAAACATCACCTCCAGCTGCAAGCCATCGAGGGACATGATCCCTGGGGAATACTAGAAATCCTAAACCAACACTGCCAGAAAGCCTATGTCCCCGTGCCAAAGGTTTTTTTAAGTCCATTTACAAGCCCAACAGCCATCAATTTTGGCAAACATATGAATAGCAACTACCTGGTCTTGTCAGAAAAACTTCTCACCTACCTAAACCCCAAAGAATTGGAAGCCCTACTAGCCATAGAAGTGGCCCGCATCAAACACTTGGATTCTTTGGCCCTGGCCATGTTTGGCAACCTCATGGCTCTTTGCCTGAATTTGGCCAAATTCATCGATTATGTTTTGTTTCTACAGTTTTTTCTGCCAAAGCAAAAACGCTGGATGCCGATGAGCAAAATCTTTTTGGCTCTCTTTCGCCTCCTTTATTTTCTATGCATTCCCAATCGAGTTTATTATGAAGCGGACGCCTTGGCGGCGAGATTGGTGCAGGACCCCAAAGACATTGCCCAGGTTTTGTGGAAGCTGGAATCCTACACGGCCACCCAGCCCATGCAGGTACCGCACGATATGGCACATTTATTTGTGGTCAACCCCTTGCCAAAAGAGGATTGGTACTCACGTTTAGGCTACCAGCCCAATTTTGAGCAACGCATACGAAAACTGATTGGTTATTTTCCTATTTAAAAGGAGTAAATATGACAACAGAAAACCCAATGGAAGCCAACTTGTCCACCTTGGTATTGTCCATTGCCTCAACAGCGGCAATGAATTTGGGAATGGCCCCCAACCCGTCCTCGGGAAAAACCGAGCAGAATCTAGAAATGGCCAAGTTCAATATCGACCTGCTGCGAGTTTTGGAAGAGAAAACGCAAAACAATACCAGCAAAGATGAGGCCGACTTGATTACCAAGATCATTAGCGACTTACAAATGCAATATGTTTCCATGAAAAAAAATTAGGAGGTCATATGCGCGCCATATTTTGCTTTTTTACCATCGCCTGTTTAAGTCTACCTTTATCTGCCGCGGATCCGGACTTTGTATCCCTAGCAAAAAAGGTGAATCCAGCCATTGTGAACATATCCACCAAGCAGATGCCGCAGTTGGGTAGAAGCGGTGATCCCATGTTAGAGTTCTTGGAGCGTTTTTATGGCATGCGCCCCAACCAACAACCGCTGCAATCCCTAGGCTCTGGTTTCTTAATTGATGCAGATGGTTTGATCATTACCAACAACCATGTGGTAGACCAAGCTGATGAAATTGAAGTGCAATTGGTGGATAGCGAAAAAAAATATCAAGCAAAACTGGTTGGAAAAGATCCCAAGACCGACATCGCACTTATAAAAATCAATGCCCCTAAAAAACTGCCTTACTTAAAGTTAGGCTCAAGTGAAAAACTGCAGGTAGGAGAATGGGTCGCAGCATTTGGCAACCCCTTGGGCTTTGCCCACTCCATTACCAAAGGGATCGTCTCCGCCAAGGGGCGAGATGTGGATGAGTTAGGGATTTTTCCGTTTATTCAAACCGATGCGAGCATCAACCCCGGCAACTCCGGTGGCCCGTTGGTGAATTTGGATGGCGAAGTAGTGGGCGTAAATACCTTTATCATCCTAGGAGCCCAAGGCCTGGGCTTTGCTGTGCCCATCGATGGCGTAAAACAAATTCTGCCGGATCTAAAATCCAAGGGTAAGGTAATCCGTGGATACTTGGGAGTCACCTATTCTCCCGTAGACCCACGCATGGCAAATTATTTAGGGCTCAAAGAACCCAAGGGCGTGGTCATTGGTGATGTTGCGCCCAATAGCCCGGCGGCCGAAGCCGGCTTAAAACCCTACGATGTCATATTGGAATATGGCGACACGGAAATCGATTCCTCGGCATCTTTGTCCAATGCCGTGGCCAAGCAAAAAATCGGCTCCACGGTAAAGGTAAAAATCTGGCGAGGCGGCAAAAAGCGTAGCCTAAAAGTAAAAACTCGCCTGCCGGATGAGGAATTTTCCAAATTTGCTGGCGGCACAACTAGCTCAAAACCAAATACTGAGGGCACAGACGCCCCCTACGAAATTGGTTTTACTTACACCAATTTGAATAAAGAGCTTGCTCGGCACTACCAACTCCCCACAGATAAGGGGGTTGTCATAACGGCAGTAAGCCGCGGCTCCCCTGCTTTTAATGCCGGTTTAAGCGAGGGCGATTTGATTCTCGATATCAATCGAAAAAGGGTGCGAAGCTCGAGCGATGTAAAAAAACTATTGAACAAGGGCAACAATTTGATGCGAGTGCAGCGAGGCGAATACCGAGTTGCCGTTTTTATTGAGAGCTAAAACTCTTCCGACAAAACTCGTCGTTCACATAGCATCATCGCCATATTTTTTTCGTAGTAGGCAGCCTCGTTGATAAAAGTGGCGTAATAGCCACTAGCTGCCTTCTCGTATATCGGCTCATCAGGCAATTGATAAAAGACCGGCTCATCCTCTTTGATCAATTGATAGTCACGACCAATTAAATTGGGGTGCAACAAGGCCTGTATTTCACCAGCCGCATCCCTTGGAAAATCCAGAAAGGAAAGCTCTTTAAAATAATTAAAATTCCCTTTAAGACTTGGTAAGAGGCCCTGGTTCTTTTTATCTAGCAAGTCAAAAATGCGAAGCAAAGTATACCAAGTCTTCTCAATGCTCTTGGTGCAAAGATAGTTTTGCGGCACTGGCCCCACCTCAATCATGAAACCATGATCCGCCATTGTATTCACAAAATGCGTCTTATCATCTAGCTCTTTGGTTTCTAAGACAAACTCCCCCGCCTGTCCTCGCTGTGCTCGAAAAATCAATTCCTTGGTTAAGGGATCCGACCTGGTTAGTATATAGGTAACACCCATATTGGCCGTGGTCGTGTGCAAATCAATGATGAGAGTTTTTTCTGGTTTGTGGATCTGCTTTTGCAAGCGCTCCACCACCCGCTCTTCATGGCTGCCCCGGGCCTCCTCGGCACGAACCGCGCGATTCAAATCAAAATCGATATAACGCTTTTTTAGTCTTGCGGCCTCCTCATTGGCAATCAAGCTGCGAACGGTAAAACTTTCGGCCTTGTAGGGATTTTTCTTTAAGTAGTCTGCAAGAAAAACACCCACCATCTCATTGCCATGCGTACCACCTATCACCAAAACTTCTTCGATCATTTTACCTCTTCAAAAAATACTGCAACAGTTCTTCTGCATCTTCATACTTTTGCAACCAATTGATATTTACGTCACGGCGAAACCAAGTGCGCTGCTTTTTTGCCAGCTGCATGGTTTTTGTCGTTATTTTCTCTGGTAAGTCTTCTTTGACAAGCTCTCCTCGCAAATACTCTTTAACTTCCCTATAGCCCACACTATTTAACGCCGGCCACTCCTCAAAACCCAAGTCAATCAAGGATCTAGTCTCCTCTATCAAACCTTCGGCTAACATTTTTTCTGTTCGTTGAGCTACTCGCTGCCTTAATATCTCTTTCGGTACATCCATGCCAATTTTTAAATATGGATAAGGAAATTCGCGCACTTGAAAATCCTGCTTTAAATCACTGGGCATTTTATTTTGCAGCAATAGTTCATGGGCACGCAAAATTCGGTAGCTATCATGTATGGAAATCCGCTTGGCATAGGCCGGATCCTGATCCATCAATTCGTGATACAGTTTTTCGGCTCCTTCCTCTTGCATGCGCTCTTCCATTTTCTGTTTGATTTCAGGACTCGGCTTGGCAGCATCAAACATCCCTTTTTCTAAGGCTTGCAAATAAAAACCGCTGCCCCCCACAACTATGGCAAGTGGTGCCTTTATATTTTCTAGAACGCGAAGGGCCTCTTTTTCATAATCACCGGCAGTGTATACCTTGCCTTTTGGCACATGCGAATACAAATGATGGGGAATTGCCTCAAAGTCTTTTGCACTTGGTTTTGCCGAGCCAATGTCCAATCCCTCGTAGACCTGAATGCTATCGGCATTTACAATCTCTGCAGCAAATTTCTCGGCCAAACGCATGGCCATTTGCGACTTACCACTGGCCGTTGTGCCAACTAAAAACAGAACATGCATCAAACAATCCTACCAAAGGACTTATCTAAATTTTTGAAAGAATACTCGATGTAGACAGGGCGACCGTGGGGGCAAAAGGTAGAAAGCGGAAATTCATCCATTTGCGCTAGCAGGGACTGCATTTCTGGAACGGAAAGAGCTTGGCCAGCACGAATGACCGAGTGGCATGCAATGGTAGCACAAATATGGGAAATTTTTTGCTCCATATGAGTGCCGTCTTCAGACTCCAAGAGGGAGTCTGCCATATCACTTAATGTGGCTCCAATGGCCGAGTCCTTTACCAAGGCAGGTCCCGCAGTAATCTCCAATTGCTTTGCATTCTCACTAAATTCAAAACCCAACTTTTCTAAGTCTTCACGCATACCCAGAATTTTCTTTAATGCAGTTTCTTCCATCTCCAAGGTATAAGGAAACAAATAGGACTGTTTCTCTGCCTTTCCTTGCCGCCAGGACTGCATCAATTTTTCGTAGGCAATTCTTTCATGTGCTGCATGCTGGTCCACCAAAAACAACGCTTCCGCAGATTGCGCTAAAATATAGGTTAAGTTGGCTTGCCCTAGCACTTGCAAATTCGACCAAAAGGGCTGCACCTCCCAATTATCTCTTACAATGGGCGTAGATTGGGATTTTTCTTTGTATGTCTGCAAAACACTTTGCAAATTTTCGGCAGACCTTTCGGTCGGCGCCTCATCTTGCCATTTTTTCGTAGCAAAGTGTGTGGCCTCAAAATCAAAACTAGGAAAACTCTTTGTCGATGGCTCTGCCACCACTGCCTCCGGCATGGAGGCAGCAGGCTCCACCGCTTGCTTGCGCCACGGAGCTTTTAGCAATTCTGTGCGCAAAGCCTCTCTAACGGCACGAAAAATACGAGATGGTTCCCGAAACTTTACCTGCGCTTTTGTTGGATGCACATTCACATCCACTTCTTGCGGATCCAAATAGAGCCACAAAGCGACATTGGGATACTGCCCATGCATTAATAAAGATTCGTAGGCAGATTGAATGGCCGCAATCAAAGAGCGATCCTGTATCCAGCGGTTCTGTACAAAAAGCCAAATATTTTTAGGGCTGCGCTGCACTTCATTTGGCGAAGAAAAAACTGCCTCAATTTTGCAGCCATCTTTTTCATAGTAGGCGGTAAAAGCTTCTTTTAACTCCAGAATGTTGCGCACCCGATGCTGCTTCTTCTCCTGCGGAGCAAAATCAAAAAGCATTTTCCCTTCATGAAACAATTGAAAATGCACCTGCGGATAACTTAGCGCAAAAGTTTTCATAACTTTTTTAATTTGCATCATTTCTGCACTAGCAGATTTTAAGAACTTTAAACGCGCAGGAACATTATCAAACAAATCCTCAATTTCAATGCGAGTGCCCTCTTGCAAATTGGAAGTTTGTACCTCCGACAATTTGGAAAAATCAGCTTGAATTTGATAAGCCGACTTGGCTTTGTTCGACTTAGAATGCAAAGTAAGTCTGGAAACTCCGGCAATGCAGGAAAGCGCTTCGCCGCGAAAACCAAAGGTTTCCAAATTCCATAGGTCTGCGGCGCTGGTAATTTTGCTTGTGGCATGTCGAGTTAGCGCCAATGGCAAATCCGACTTTTCCATGCCGCTACCATTGTCCTCGATAATAAAGGAGCGCGCCTCCGCCCCCACTCGGACTTCCACACGTGAGGCATCAGCATCAATGGCATTTTCCACCAATTCTTTTACCAAATTGGCCGGTCTTTCTAAAACCTCTCCGGCTGCGATTTGTTGAATGATATTTTCTGCTAGTACCTGGATCATGGCTGCTAGCTTAGTTAGGAATTGCCTAGGGGGCAAATCTAAAAAGCGTCCCTTTTTGTGCCGCTACATTTACTGGATTTAGCGGTGCGGCTAGCTACTGGAGGCAAAAAACATGTGTTTTTCATCACTTAAAAAGATGGGGACTTTCTATCTAGCCATTCGGGAAAGACTTTGTGCTTATTAATCTATCAAACCAATAAAAATGAATTAAAATGCCATCATTCCACTTAGGTGCATACCTAGGTAGGAGTCTTCCTCGAGAAAATACTTGGGCTCAAACTTCACCACAAAGTTTGAGAAACGGTATGCCGCCCCGAGCGAAAATACGCCGCCAAAAGTGGCCGAGGAAACTTTCACCTGCTGCGAAGACTGAATATAATCAATATCGGTATAGTGGGCCGTGAAGCCGGCGCCGAGAAAAACGCTGAACTTTCTTTGCATCGCGGAATAAAGCCCATAAAGAAGCTGCGCATCTCCCAACAAGACAAAACCGCTAGGGTCGTTGTCGGCCTGTTGCTTGTAAAGCGACGGAGTCTCGAGAGAATACAAACCAGAAATCGACAAAGTGAAAGATCCATCAAAAAAGCTCATGGGAAAACTAAAATTCCCACCAATAAAACTCGTTGCGGAGGAATTGCTTACACCATTTACCGTATCCGCAAAGTCGATGCTGGCGTACTGCAGCCCCCAGTACGATCCCCCTAAGTAAGGACGATTGCGAGAAAGACTTTTTCTGCCTTTTTGCTTATCATAAATACCGGGCTGGAACTCTTGCCCCTCCACCTTCACATCTATATCAGAAATAAAACCGATAACCCCTTGCTTGAAACGAACTCGATAGAATGCGCCATAAACTTTATTGGAGATGCGAATTTTCTTTCCGGCTGAAAAATAACCTAAGATTGGGGCGTCAAAAGAGTTGCCCTTGTAAACGATGGCACCTTCGGTAACCACCACCGCGTTTTGCGCAGCCAACAACGGAGCAGAAAACAAGAAAAAACTTAGAAGAAATAGCCAACGCATGAATTTATGATAGAAGGCTTCGTAGCCAAAAGCAAGTTAGGTTTCTGCGGACTTTTGTTCTTGTTGCTGATTCTTAGGCACTTTTTTTCGGGCAATTTTGTCATAAAGCTTATTGGATAAGACGTAAGAGGGGGCCTTGCTTCTCTTTTCCATATATTCCGAAACCCTTCGACTCATTTTGTCGGGGTCCCTTAAATAAAGGATGGGATCAAAGCCACAATAGGTACAAATCATTGCCAAGCGCCAGCGGATTCGCACCATTGCCTCGCCAAAAATACAGAACAAAACAAATAGGAGCATTAGCCTTGGGTCTAGTTTTTGCCAAAAGATAAAACTTAGCAAAGTCGCCGCAAAAGCACAGAACAAGACATCAAAGAAATGGATATGCTTTTTTTTGATATATACGCGCTCATTTTTGCAAAAAGAACAGTAACATTTTTCTTTCTTCATATAAGTATTTTACTCTAGGTTTAGAAAAAAGAAATAGCCAATATTTTGACATCTAGCTTTTTAAGACCTTATTTGGGATACTAATCGTATGAGAACAATAATTTTATTCTTAATCAGTCCAGTCTTTGCCCATGCCATGCAAAGTGAAGTTACTTACGATGACTATTATTCCTACGACAATATAGTGGATCAGTTAAAAACGGAACGACCTGCCGAAGAGGAATATATGAAAGATTATGAAGACATATACTTTCATGTTGGAGCCGGCTTTACCCAATCTATATTGAACGCTAAGAGCAATACCGCATCGGACACGGTAACGATGAATGGCATTGAAATTAAAGGTGCGATCAATCTTATGTCGCCATTTTGGCTGGCGGAAGGCTCGATTCGCAACTTTAATAGCACGCGCGATAGCAAGGCCACTTATAAACTGCGCGAGTTTGAATTGCGCATAACCCGCCTAACGCCCATGTCTCGCGTTTGGTTCAACCGCGTTACCACTGGCTTGAGCACTAGATTTTTAGAATCCAATCTGGAAACACGTAGCGAAACTAAGGATTACAGCACTCCCTCCCTAATTCTAGGTGGAGGTCTCGGCTTTAACCTCAATGAAAGAATGGCGCTCGTGGGTGATCTTGCATTCAAAACAAGTATGATCGATGACACCATAGATAAGAACGTTTTTGACCTTACTGTCCGTCTGGACACTAGATTTTAATGCAAGAAGAAGATTCTTTAAAAGACCGCTTGGTAAGAATCTTTTATTTTTTACCAAAGTTTTATATCAACCCCATCCAACAAGTTAAGTTTGCGCCCAAACGCGACTGGTTAGACATCTTATTGATCCAAGGAATCGTGGCTTTAATGAGCGGCATTGCCAATGGTTTGCTTCATGGCCACTACGTTTATTTGTTCTGGGGCATTTTTATATTTCCCATTGTGGCCATCGGGCTGAGCTTTGTTTTTGCCCTCATCGTACACTACGGTATTTTGATTTTCTTTCAGCAAAGCTTCCCCATTCGCCGCACTTATCATTTGGTCGTACTGGCCAATCTGCCATTTCTGTTGATACGTGTTGCCTCACCCATCTTTCCAAGTCTCGATGTCCTTGGCTTTTTGATGGCAGGCTTTTTACTAAGCGTGGGAATGATCGAAGATTACCGCCTCCCTAAGGAGAAGGTCATCAAACTTATGGCGGCTTTAATCGGGATCGTCCTGCTTTCATGGCTCATACAACAAGGCTATGAAATCATGCGAAGCCCGCAAAGCTTTGACGTAAAAGATATTGCGCCTTAATTTTTTCCCGTGGAGCCAAAGCCACCATCGCCGCGCTCCGTGCCGCTCAAGCTTTCCACCCATTGAAATTCCGCTTTTACCACCGGACAAAGAACAAACTGAGCAATGCGTTCCTGATCGTTGATGGTGAAATCTTCTTGCCCATGATTGATCACGATTACCTTTACCTCACCTCGGTAATCGGCATCGATGGTTCCTGGAGTATTCACCATGGAAATGCCATTTCGCACGGCCAAACCGCTGCGCGGCCGCACTTGTATTTCGTAGTTTTCCGGAATTGCAAAGGCAAGACCCGTGGGAATCATACTTCTTTGCCCGGGCTTTAAGGTAACGGGCTCGCTAAGCTGCGCACGCACATCAAAACCACTGGCTCCATCTGTTGCATACCTGGGCATGTCTCCCTTAAAGTTCTCTAACTTTTTTACTTCCAAGTTCACTGCTTGCCACATTCTAATCCTCCTATAAACGATCCAAAATTTGTTTTACTAGTAGTGGCCCTTGATAGACCAGGGCTGTATAGATTTGTACCAAACTGGCACCATGATCCAAGCGCCAACGCACTTCATCGGCAGAATCAACTCCCCCCACACTGATTAAAGGCAACTTACAAATCTTACTTGCCTTAAACAATGCCTCCCTAGAGGCGATCCGCAAAAGCTCACCGCTTAAACCACCAGAGCCATACTTTGCCTCTATGGCAGCATGGGCTTTTACATTTAAGGTATTGGTAAGAATCAATGCCTTAAAATTCCAGTCCTTTGTAGCCTCGAGCACCTGGTGAAAATCCTTTTCCGGCATATCGGGAGCCAGTTTTAAAAAAACTCGATCCTGGGGCTCTAATAAGTCAGAAACCTTAGAGAGGAATTCTAAATTTTGTAAATCTCGCAGGCCCTGAGTGTTTGGCGAAGAAACATTTACCGTAATATAATCACAATGCCCACGAAAACTACTCAGCAGTTCTTTATAATCCTCCAAAGCCTCTTCGTTCGGCCGGGATTTATTTTTACCAATGTTCACGCCTATTTTTACTCCCGCTTTAGGATTGGCGGATAACAAGTTACGCAAAAAAACTTCTTTACCTAGATTGTTAAAGCCCATGCGGTTCAGCAAGGATTGTTTTTCTGACAAACGAAACAATCGAGGCTTGGGATTTCCAGATTGGGGCTTTGGCGTAACGGTGCCCAATTCTAAAAAAGAAAAGCCCAAGTAACTAAAAGCGTTTAACACCTGGGCATTTTTATCCAAGCCGGCAGCAAGCCCAATGGGATTGGAAAATTTTAAGCCTGCCAATTCCACTGGTTGTTTTTCCCATTGCATACCAGAAAGACTGGCAATCAAGCGCTTTTGCACAAAGTCTTGCCCAAGGGACCAGATGCCTAGATTGTGGGCAAGCTCCGGGGGCAGATGCAAAGCCATTTTATGCATCAGATGAATCATAAACTGCTCCCTTTTCGTGTTGATGGATTCATGTAAAGACCTTTTATCATTGCATGAAACAAAAATACACGAAGCATTTCAATTAAAAGATGGGTGCAAGCCGAAAAACTTAGCCATTCACAATAGATATGAGCCCCTCTTCCTACTCTATCAACATTAAAAGGGTGCACTTTAGGGGGGATCATGCTAAGCCCACCCCATGCCAAAAACCTATCATTACAAAAGAAAAATCGACGAGATGCTGCTCGACACTTTCGGGCATGTAAATCATGCCAACTATTTGAGCTTATGCGAGCAGGCCCGCTGGGAGATTCTTAATGCCTATGAACTGGGCATTCCTTACATCAAAAAATCCAACACAGGCCCTGTAGTATTGAAAGTGGAAGTTCAATATAAAAATGAACTGAAAGCTGGAGACATGATTGAAATTCACACCCACTTTCAGCGTAGGAATGAGAAGCTATTTGATATTTATCATACCATCGTAAAACAAGACAAAAGCGTTGCGGCTGAGCTTGTTGTTCTTGCTGCTTTTTGGGACACAAATAAGCGCAAAATCATTCGCCCCGAGGGCGACTGGCTTCAGCTATTTCACGAAAGCAAGGCCTAACGAAGTAGGCTTTCATTGGTCACAATTTTCGCTTGCTGACTAACCTCTTGCAGCCACTGATCCATAAGCCGCATCGCAATGGGGGATCGATTTGGCCCGAGCATTTCGTCTTCGGGTTTGTCACTAGTCGGCTCTACTTTTTGCTCTGCACTAGATTCATAGCGAACCAGGTAGCGCTCATCTCCAGAGCGCAAAAGTCGGCCCGCCAAAGGTTGCTCTTTACTCAAGCTAAAGGCGGTCAGTAAAAAACGATCCACCTCTGCCAATGAGCCCAAATTACGGCCTTCCAAATCAAATTCTTTTGTCGTCTCCCAATTCCAGCCTTCTTGTTCGGCTAGTTGATTGATGGCTTGCAGATCCTTTTGCTCCACATACTGCTCCAAGTTTGCGATTAAGTCCTTGGCCTTTTTCTCTGCAAGATATGCTTTCGTTACCTTTTCTTCTACATCAGCAAAACGCACTTCTTTGGCGCTCTTCTTGTCCTCTAAAAGTAGCAAGTGGTAACCAAAGGCCGTTTTCACTGGTTCCGATATTTCTCCCACCTTCATGCTAAAAGCTGTTTGCTCAAATTCAGGTACCATGGCGCCTCTAGCAAAATACCCCAAATCGCCTCCGCGTTTTTTTGTGCCCGGATCCTCAGATATCTCCTTTGCCTTATCGGCAAAATTCTGCTGATTCAGCTCGTCACGAAGCTCTTTGGCTTTTTTGTTGGCCTGGGCAAATTCCTCCTCAGAACTGGCGCGAAACAAAATATGGCGAGCCCTTACCTGCTCCTCTTGCTGGTAGCTCTCTTTGTTTTTAGCAAAATAATCTTGAATTTCCTTTTTCATGTCAGGGTTGGCCATGGCTTGCTCAACGTCTTCTTGGCTAATTTTTAACTGTGTCTTTAGTTGATCAGGCTGAATCTTTAAATAGGAGACCTTGCGTTTGTATGTGTCCAATGCCTGGTTTTTTTCTCTTTCCAAATTATTTTCCACCAAGGTGTCCATAAAATAGGCCCGAACTTTTTGTGAAATCAATTGTTTGCGAAGACGCTTCTCAAACTCCCCTGCACTCACTCGTGAGTTTTTTAAAAATGCATCGTAAATATCCTTTTGAAAGATGCCATCTCTTTGAAAGCCCTCTATGGAGCGAATGGTTTCTGCCACCTCCAGATCGGATACATACAAACCGTATTCATGCGCCTTTTGCGTGATCAACTCCTCAGAAACAAGTTGCTGCAAAGCCTGAGCAGCCAATTGGCGCCTTTGATTGATGCTTTGACCAAATTCAGGCCCATAAACCTGACTATAAAAGCGCGTCAATTGATCGACCTGGGAGCGATGCTCATAAATACTAATATAGTTGTCGTTTACTTTCGCAGCATATCCTGCCACGGAGCCAGCACCACCCAAAAAGCTGGGGTCAAGAAATACGAATGGTAGGCACAAGAGTGCAAAAATAAAATAATAGAACAAGTTTTTACGGCGCTTCGGGTTGGTTAAGATATCAATCATGCATCCTCCGGATAGAGCTATATCGGCTCATTCTTACATAGTTTGTCTATTGCTTTCTATACGTAACGCAAAGAGCAAAGGCTTTCTTTTCCCCAGGACTATGTCGCATCATATATAAGGACTAGGAGCCACATGTTTTTCTTTCAGTTTGATTACAAAAAAATAGCGATCATCACCCTGTTGATTATTTTACCACTATTTTCCATCAGCCTGCTCAAACCTGGGGATCGCTTGTGGATTTTTCGCCCCCTTAGCCATGTGGTCGGTTTTAGCCAATCCATGTTTGTTGGTTTTACCAACGCCATAAAAGAAACCACATCAACCTATATTGATCTTATCGCCATCAATAAAGAGAACCAGCAACTACATGATGAAAATGCCATATTGAAAGCGCAGATGTTGGCATTTAATGAAATCAAGCAAGAGAACTTACGTCTACGAGAGATATTAAACTTCCAGCAGCAGCAAGACTACAATGTAAATCCAGCGCAGGTAATTGGAGTGGATATTTTTGCCGAGCGCTCCACACTAAGGATCAATAAGGGTGAAAAGCATGGAGTAAAAAAAGGCGATGCCGTGATTACCCAAGATGCCGTGGTGGGATATATCTTAGAAGCTCACAACCTGAGCTCCGTAGTTTTAGTTCTTACCGATCGCTACTCCGTTATTGACGCCGTTTTACAGACCTCCCGTGCACGTGGAATCGTCGAAGGCATTGGAGTGGATTCCTGCCGTCTTAAATATTTGCAGCGCAGTGATGAGGTCAATGTGGGAGATCTTGTGGTCACAAGCGGCTTGGACAATATTTTTCCTAAAGGCATTCCCATTGCTCGCGTGAAATCGGTAAGCCGAAAAAAATCGGAGATTACCCCCAATGTGGAATTAAGCCCCGTTGTGGATATTACCCGTTTGGATGAGGTGCTTGTAATCAACAACGTGAACAATCAAAGCCTAGAGGCTGCCCTGCAATGAGAGAAAATCGCGCGCTGTATTTAAATCTTTTTGTGCACTTTAGTTTTATTTTCTTGTTAACCGCTGCCCAATGCGGTCTTTGGTTCAAACTTTTCAACGGTTTTCCTGCCCCCTTTTTCTGGATTCTATATTTGTGTTACGTGAGTCTTTACCGTGAAAATGAGGAAGCCTTTATATTGGGGGCACTCGGATATTTGGCCGTAATGTCTTTTACCATTATTCCGCACGGTACACTTTTTCTTATAGGCTTTAGCGTTTGCTTGTTTTGCCATTATATCAAAGACCGTATCTTTTGGCCCGGCCCTTCATATTACCTACTTATTGTATTGATAAGCAGCTTTAGTAGCTTCGTGATTTATTACTTGCTAACCATCATCTTCGAAGAAACGCACTTGCCGCAGGTGCGTTGGCTATATTTATTCTTACAAATATTCCTGAGCACTCTGGTGGCGCCAGTATTCTATTTTATCTATATGTTCATTGATCGCATTAGCGGCAAAGAACAGAGCCTTCCCATGGAGGAGACTTTATGAGTTTGCATATTCGCACTCCAGAGGATGAGGTAAAAAGCTTTCAGGATCGTTATAAATTTATCTATTTAACAATAGGACTCACTTTCTTGCTTTTTACTGCCAGGCTATGGTACCTGCAAATTTATAAGGGTAGCGAATTTCGCTATTACTCAGAGAAAAACGTCGTAAAATTTCAAAAACTCATGGCACCCCGAGGGCGGTTTTTAGATCGAAACGGTTTTACACTAGTGGACAACCACCCCGGCTTTGAGGCGACCATAACCCCGCAATTTGTGGAAGATCTTGATAAAACAGCCGAAAAACTATCCAACCTGCTTAATCTTTCAAAAACTGAAATCATATCCAAAGTAAAAACGTCGGCTCGTCGAGAAGGTCGCTACCGCCCTGTTCGCATCAAAGAAAATCTCAACCGTGATGAGGTGGCCCGGGTTGAGCGCATTCGCCTGGATTATCCTGGTGTTGATATCAATATGTTTATCAAAAGAACCTATTCGCAAGGTGAGATTGGCGCACAACTTCTAGGCTACACGGGTGAGATTTCCAAACAACAACTACCAAAACTCAACAAAGGTTTACCAAAAAAAGACCGATTCCGCCAGGGTGACATTCTTGGACGTAATGGTTTGGAAAAAACTTTTGATAAGGAATTGCGCGGAGAAGACGGCCTAGACTTGGTGCAAGTCGATGCGCGAGGCCGAATCGCCATGATTCAAGAGCAAGATATTTTGAGCTCACTTCCGCGCAAACAGGACCCGGTTCCTGGCAATAATATAGTACTTACCATTGATAAAGACTTACAGTCCGCGGCAGCAGAAGCCATGGCAGCCAAGGATTACATTGGCGCCATGATCGCAATAGATCCCAACAACGGTGAGATTCTTACCTGGGTAAATGAGCCGTCTTTTGATCCAAACAATTTCTCTACAGGTATTAGTAAAGAGCTTTGGTCCAAGCTTACCAATGATCCATTTAAACCGCTTAGAAATAAAGTTGTGCAAGATCACTACCCTCCTGGCTCTACCTTCAAAGCCATTGTAGCTCTAGCGGCTCTAGAGGAGAAAGTTATAAAACCTTCAACAAAGATATTTTGTCCGGGACACATTCGCTTTGGCAGAAAGGTTTATCATTGCTGGCGCCGAGGGGGACATGGTGAGGTAAATTTAACACAAGCCATTGAGCAATCATGCAACGTATATTTTTATAAGCTAGGCAGCCAATTGGGCATTGATACCATGGCGAAATACGCCAAGGCGCTAGGCATTGGCCAAAAAACAGGGATTCAAGTAGAAAATGAAATCTCCGGTCTTATGCCCACTGAAAAGTGGAAAGAGGATAATTTTGGCGAGCCTTGGCAGCCAGGAGAAAACCTCAGCAATGCCATCGGTCAGGGCTTTGTTTTGACCACTCCCATTCAACTCGTACTGGCTTACAGCGGGATTGGTATGGAAGGCCCCATATACAAACCACATATTATTAAAAAGATTCTAAGTCCTGAAGAAGAAGTGATCTACGAAGCAGAAAAAGAGGTGCTACACGATCCAAGTGATGAAGAGAAGGCAGAAGTTCATATCTCTAGCTCAAGTTATAAAACGGTTAAAATGGGTTTATACAAAGTTGCCAATGGAGAAAAGGGCACAGCCAAATGGTACAAAATACCCAATATTAAATTTGCCGGAAAAACGGGAACGGTACAAAACTTCTCCCTTAGCTCGGATCAAGTCTATGAAAAATGTGAAGAGCGCCCAAAGAAGCAAAGACACCATGGTTGGTTTGTGGCCTACGCACCATATGACAAACCCAAAATCGCGGTGGCCATACTGGCAGAACATGCCTGTGCTGGATCGAAAGCCGCTCCCGTGGTGAGGGATTTGATGTGGGCATATTTTAAAAAGTACCACCCGGAAATGTTAGAAGAAAAGAAAGAAAACACAAATTTGTCTAGCTTGGAATAAAGATGCAACTAAACCTTAAGAACTTACTGAAAAGATTTGATATCAATTTCACTTTATTAATACTGGCAATCACTGTCATTGGCCTGATCAATGTTTATAGCGCAACATACAATAGTGAGCAGGACAGTCTTTCTCGCACCTTTATTGCTCAAAGCATCTGGCTTCTTGCGGGCTGGCTTATCTTTTTGGTAATGAGCTTTATTGATTATAAATTTTTGCAAAAAATTGCCATGCCCTTTTGGCTGTTGAATATTGTTATGTTGGTATTGATTTTCTTTAAAGGTAAAAAAATCTATGGTGCTACCCGCTGGCTAGATCTTGGTTTTTTTAATTATCAGCCCTCAGAAACTGCAAAAATAGCCATTATTTTATTGCTCGCTACGCACTTACAAAAAAAGGATGCGCTGCAAGGACTTGGGTTTAAGGATCTCATCACACCATTTCTCTTTGCCATCCCCCCCTTCTTACTTATTGTTAAGCAACCAGATTTAGGAACGGGCATGATGCTGCTTGCCATTACGGTTAGCATGGTTCTGTTCATGAAAATAAAAAAAGGACCACTTATCACCGCTATTGCAGCCGTTGTAATCGCTTTGCCTGTGGCATGGAGCTTTGCTTTAAAACCGTATCAAAAAGAGCGAGTTATGACCTTTTTAGATCCATCTCGTGATCCGAGGGGAAGTGGCTACAATAGCATTCAATCTAAAATCGCGGTGGGTAGTGGCGAATCCTTTGGCAAAGGTTTTTTAAAAGGCACTCAAGCACAATTTGATTTTTTACCCGAGAGACATACGGATTTTATTTTTAGTGTACTAAGTGAGGAGCACGGCTTTACGGGCGCAATTTTGCTGCTATTTTTATTTTTAGTTCTTTTTGTTTTGTGCCTAAGGATAGCGTCCAATGCCCGAGATAAATTCGGCACACTTTTAGTAATCGGTTTTAGTTCGTATATTTTCTGGCATATGTTCGTCAACGTGGGAATGGTAATAGGCCTACTTCCTATTGTGGGGGTTCCGCTGCCGCTGGTTTCTTATGGAGGAACTGGGATGTTGTCGATTATGTTTGGCTTGGGTGTGATATCTTCTGTGTCTTACCGTAGGTATCTATTTTAAACTGCTCCCTTTTGATGTTGCTAAGAAAAGTGATCTCTAAGCACTGGAATTGTCCCATTCTCGGAAAGCGACTCAAATCAACTGCGTATTAT
>MDTC01080241.1_pt1 | contig 41988 bp, 36 predicted proteins | sample 811181 | NCBI WGS metagenome assembly MDTC01 (sample SAMN05326644, study PRJNA326480) | marine metagenome | isolation source: seawater | place: Pacific Ocean: North | collected 2011
ATTATATATCAATGCAATTTGTGCGATTAAGAAAGTTCCAAAAACATTATTTTTAATACTTTCACAAATATTTTCTTCAACTAAAGGTACATGTTTATAAGCCGCAGCATGGTAAACAGTATCTACCTTAAAAGTTTTAAACACTTCTTCTACTCTTGATGAATTTTGAACATTAACAAGTAAAGGAATGATTTTTAAATTTTGTGTTATATCTTTTAACTCTTCATTAATTTGATAAAGAGCAAACTCATTTAATTCTAAAAGTAATAATTTTTTAGGTTTTAATTTGATAATTTGACGAGATATTTCTGAGCCAATAGAACCACCAGCACCTGTAACCATTACAACTTTCGATTTTATATTTTGAGATAATAGATCTAAATTTGGTTGGACCGGTTCTCTATTAAGGAGATCTTCGATAGTAAAGTCTTTAATATCTGATACTGATATTTTACCATCTACTACATCTTGAATACTTGGTAAAGTTTTAACAATTACTTTATATTTATTTAAACTATTAATAATTTGATTTCTTTTTATTCGAGTAATTAATGGAAGAGCAAGTAAAATTATATCAATATTTTTTTTATTAATTAATTTATCAATCTTTAATGGTTCATAAACAGTTTGACCTAATATTATTTGTCTATGAAATTGAGGATTGTCATCTAAAAAACCAACTACTTTCATTTCAGGGTTATTTTCTAGACTAGATAATAACTGTCTTCCAGCATTGCCTGCCCCATAGATTAATACATTATTTTTATTTTTAGAATTTTTAAAAGTAAAATTACTGATAAATAAATATTTAATAGTTATTCTTGAACTTAAAATTCCTAAAAATAATAGTACAGGTTGAAGGATTCCAATTGATCTTGGAATACCTTGAATTCCATAAATCCCAATAACTGAAAAATACAATAACGAATAAGAAAATATAGCGACAAATACAGTTAAAATTATTGATGAACCTACAAAACGAAACATCGTTTTATATAAACCCATCATCCAAAATATAGGGATTGCTAAAAATATTGAAATTAATACTGCTAAAATTGTTATATCATTAATTTTAATAAATTGTTCTAGTCTTAAATAAAATGCTAGCCAAGTACATAAAATACATAAACCTAAATCTAAAATTATAGCTATGGTCCTCTTAACATAACGAGGTAGACCAATTATATTTTCAGACTCTTCTCCTAAAATTGACATAATAAATTTAAATCTAACTAATAATAAAGACTACTATTAAACCACAAATAGTAAAAAACAATAACATTGAATTTTATAATAATAGTTAATCATATTTACCTAATAATTTGAAAACTGTTCTTAAAATATAATAAAAATAATAAAATAAGCTCATTTTTTTAATCATTTTTAAATCAGTTTTAGATAGTAGTGTTGGAGTTTTCATGTTTATACCTAATATTTGAGCAAGCCCTGTTATCCCTGGCCTTACTTTATATACCCCTCTTTTTTTACGCTCATTTATTAATTTTCTCTGGCTTAACAAGCAAGGCCTTGGTCCAACTAAGCTCATATTACCTATAAGCACATTAAATAATTGTGGAATTTCATCTATTTTAGTTCGTCTTATAAAATACCCGAAGGAAGTTAATTTTACATCTTTAATTAAATGTGTTCCAGCAGATCTAGTCATAATTGGCATAGTTCTAAATTTAATTAATATAAAAGTTTTTAGATTTTGACCAACTCGCTTTTGTATAAATAAAGGTGAGCCATTATCCAGTAAACCAATAAGCCATATTAAAATTAATAAGGGAGATAAAAAAATCAATCCTAGTAATGAAAATACAAAATCAAAAACACGTATCATTTGCCTTTAACCATTCGTCTAATACCTTCCTCAACACTTAAAGGTGGTATCCAATTTAATATCTCTTTTGTATAACTATTATCTACTCTTAATGATCCAACCAATCGATCAATTTCTTTTCGTTTACCAGAAATAGAACCTAAAAATTTAAGTAAAAATATAGGTAACGGAAACAAATGAGTTCTACGTCCCATCGATGTTGCTATATAGTTTATTAGATCAGGAGTAGATAAATCCTCACCATCTGAAACTAAAAAAGTTTTTCTTGCAGCATCTTGATGATCAATACAAAGTGCTATTAAATCTACTAAATTATCAATTCCAACTAAAGACCTTTGGTTTTTAATTAAACCAAAAGGTAAAGGTATACCAGAGCTTATTAGTTTAATTAAGCTCATCAGATTACCTTTTACTTCGTGTCCATAAACTAATGGTGATCTAATAATCACCACTTCTAATTTTGTTTTCTTAGAAATTTTCCATAATTCTTGTTCTGCCTCCCATTTAGAAATACCATAAATATCTTCTGGTTTTGCTATATCGTGATTTTTAAAACTTGATGACTTTAAAGTTTTTTCACCATTTACTTTAATTGAACTTAAGAATATCAAACGTTTGACACCATTAGATGAGGCTTGCTCAGCAAGATTTATTGTTCCATGAATATTAACTCTTTTAAAATCACCTAACTTATCTTTTTCTAATTCATTAATTGCACTTGTTTTTCCAGCACAATGAATAACACAGTCAACTTTGTCCAATGCATTAGTCCAATCAGTTTTACGATCAATTTCACCTACATTATAACTGATCACTTCTTTGGGATTTATTAATTTGTTTGTTCGTGAGGATATATTAACTAGATAATGATTAGATATTAATTTTTTACTCAATGCTTTTCCAATAAATCCCGTTCCTCCTGTAATTAAAATTTTATTCATTTATATATTTAAAAATATTTTTTAGCTTGATTCATTTTAGGTGTTTTGACTAATTTTTGTATTTATAAACTCTATTAACTTACGGGTTATCAGGCTTTGTTCGAAATATTTTAATGCTCTGTTTTTAGCAGATATGCCATATTTCTTAACTAAATGCTTATTATTGACTATGTATTCCATTTTTTTTTTTATATCTTTAGCGTTTCCAACCTTATGAAAAAAACCAGTTTTATATTCAATCATTGCATCAGAAAGACCATATATCTTTGAACAAAGTGTTGGAATCCCACAAGACGCAGCTTCAATAATTGTTGATCCAAATCCTTCTCTATAACTGGGTAAACATAAAATATCTGCCAACTGAAGCCAATTCTCAGATTTGTTTGTGTAACCAAAATATAAAATTTTATTATTTTTTTCAAACAAATCTTTAAGTTTATTATCTTCTAATGGACCAACAAAAACTAATAATACATCATAATATTTTTGAATTATTTTAAATGCTTTAATAAGTTCAATTATACCCTTATCTTTATGAATTCTTCCTAAATATAAAAAAACAAAAGTATTTTTAGAAATTGAAAATTTTTTTCTAAAACTAATTCTTTTTTTTTTATCAGGTTTGAATTTTTTTATATTAACTCCCCCTACAGATCCTTTGTGTAATACAATTGATTTATTAGATGTAATAACTTTTTCATCTATTAAAAAATTTTTTTGCGCGTGGCTATCGATTAGCACATTATGACAGAGAGAGAAAATTAATCGATCTATAGATTTATAAAATACTTTAATAAAACCTTTTCTCAAGACCCAAATTTGTCCTGTGAACCAGTGAACACGTTTTGGTGTTCTCATAATAAATCCAATTATAGCCACCATAAAACCAATTTTAGGTGTAAAAGAAATTGAAAAATTAGGTCTTTTTTTTAAGAAAAAAAATAAAGTTATAAAAAATGTAGTAATGTCACTAAAAATACTTATTCCTCGTTTAAAGTTTATGTTTACCAATAAAACATTACTCGGAACTATTTTTTTTAATTCACTAGCATTATTACAACAAATATAAAGATCATAATTTTTACTTAACATCTGAATATGATTTAATGCGTATATTCTTAAAAAATCAGAGGTATTTGCTATTAAAGCTAATTTAATTTTTTTTTTCATTTAATTATTTTTATTTTTTTTAACATTGAAAATCTTGGGATATAATTAAGCTCTTTTTTAATTCTTGTGTTGCTATAAGAAATTCTAGATGAAATAATTAAAAAAAAATTTAGCATTTTTTTCGGTATTGGTAAAAAATAAATTAAAAATTTTATAAAATTAAAAGGAATTTTGATATTTGTAATTTTTTTTTTATATAATTTTTGGTATGCATCATATAAAGATTTTTGCTTACAATCATCAGAAACAATAAATATTTTGTTTTTAGACACATTTAGATTAAATATAGATAAAGTTATTGCTTGAGCTACATCTTTTACATTTACAAAATTAAATTTAATATCGTCAAAACTTTTAATCCAAAAACTAAATTTTAGTGAAGTCAAAAAAAATCTAAATAAATTTGAGTTTTTTTTTCCTCCAAATACATTTGAAATTCTTAAAATAGTAAAAGAAAAATTTTTATTTATATTTTTTTTTACTTTATTTTGTATTAATAAATCACTTTTAAGTTTACTTTTTGAGTATAAATCATTTACGTTTGTGTTAGTGTTTTCATTTATTAATTTACTTTGACCAAAGTATTTTTTTGCCCCACCATAAACTGCAACACTACTCATATGAATAAACCTTACTTTAGATTGTAAATTATTAATATGTTGGAGTAATTTTTTTACAAAAACAATATTAATGTATTCAAGTTCAAAAGTGTTGTTATCATTTTTGCCAACACAATTAATAATAATATCTGCCTTTTGTAAAAATAATAAATCTGATTTTTTAAAAGTAATAAAATTCCATTTAAAATATCTGACTCTAGAATTTGTGTATGGCTTGTTTTGAATATTTCTTCCCACACAGATTATATCTAGAGAATTATATTTATTTAAATTTTTTAAAATACTATGACCAATTAATCCATTATAGCCTAAAATAATAATTTTCATTTTTTTTAAATTAATTTGATAAAATCTATAATCTCAAATCAATTTGATCTTTAGTAAATAAATATTTTAAATCATAAATTACATGATTTTTTTTACATAAGTTTAAAATCTCCATCTTACCCATTTTTATAAATATTTTATGTGCAACAGCTATTATTATTCCATCATAATTATTCTTATCAAGTATCTTTTGAGAATTAATACCATAAATTTTTTTAATCTCCTCACTATCTGTCCATGGGTCATAGAGATCTATATTATGTGTATATTTTTTTAATCTCTCAAAAACCATTTTCACTCCAGAGTTTCTAATATCTGAACAATTTTCTTTGAATGTTATGCCCATAATTAAAATTTTAGAATTCTTAATATTAATTTTTCTCTCTTCCATTTTTTTAATCATTTCTGAAACCACATGATTTCCCATATTGTCATTAATTTCTCTACCTGCTAAAATAATTTTTGGGTGGTGGCCAACACTTTCTGCTTTGTAGGTTAGATAATACGGGTCCACTCCAATACAGTGTCCACCTACCAAGCCTGGTTTAAAAGGTAAAAAATTCCACTTACTTCCAGCTGCATCCAATACTTCTTTTGTATCAATATTTAACTTGCTAAAAATCATTGATAATTCATTAATTAGAGCAATATTAATATCACGTTGAGTATTTTCTATTACTTTTGCCGCTTCTGCTACTTTAATACTGGATGCTTTGTGAGTGCCAGCAATTATAATTTCATTATATAAATTATCTATTAAATCTAAAATTTTTGGAGTTGAGCCTGATGTAATTTTTTTAATATTTGAGATAGTATGTTTTTTATCACCAGGATTAATTCTCTCAGGACTATATCCACAAAAAAAATCTTTATTAAATTTTAAGTTCGAAAATTTCTCTAATATTGGTACGCACACCTCTTCTGTGCAACCTGGATAAACTGTAGACTCATAAATTATTAAATCTCCTTTTTTAATAATTTTTCCTATCATTTCTGTGGCCTTTAACAATGGCTGTAAATCTGGTTTTTTTAATTCATCTATTGGCGTTGGAACAGTGATGATAAAGCAGTTAGCATATTTAAGATCTTTCTCATTGTTAGTAAAATTCAATTTTTTTGAATTTTGAAGCTCTTCTTTACTGGACTCCAAATTTTTATCTATTCCAGAATTTAGTTCTTTAATTCTTTTTTTTTTAAGATCAAAACCAATTACTTTTCTATTTTTTGAAAATTCTAAAGCAAGGGGTAAACCTACATAACCTAAACCAATTATACCTAGCTTAATATCTTTAATTGTATTGATCATATCTTATAATAATTTTTATACCATTCTACAAAGTTAGATACTCCATCCACAATAGTTGTTGAGGGTTTATAGTTAAATTTTTTTTGTAAATTGTTAACATCAGCATAAGTATCAGCTACATCACCCGGTTGTAGTGGTAAAAAATTTATTTTTGCCTTTTTACCTAAACTTTTTTCTAAAGCATCAATATAATCCATGAGGTGAACTGGTTTACTATTTCCAATGTTATAAATGCGCCACGGGGCATTACTATTTGCTGGATCTGGTTGATTGCCGTTCCAATCAAAATTAATGGATGCTGGTTGATCAAGGGTTTTTAAGACACCACCCACAATATCATCAATGTATGTGAAGTCTCTGGTATGTTTTCCATGATTAAATACATCGATAGGTTTTTCTTCTAGTATAGCTTTAGTAAATTTAAATAAAGCCATATCAGGTCTGCCCCAAGGTCCATAAACAGTAAAAAATCTGAGTCCTGTGGTTGGTAATTTATAAAGATGACTATATGAATGAGCCATTAGTTCATTAGATTTTTTAGAGGCAGCATAAACTGACAATGGATGATTAGCACTATCGTGCTCTGAAAAGGGCATTTTAGTGTTAGCACCATAAACACTTGAGGTACTTGCATAAACCAAATGTTCAATTTTATACTGACGACATTTTTCTAGAATATGAGCGAATCCAACAATATTACTATTAATATAAGCAAGAGGATTTTCCATGGAGTATCGAACTCCTGCTTGTGCAGCTAGATTTACAACTTTATAAATTTTATTGTCTTTAAATATTTTATCTAAACCACCGTGATTACTAAGATCTTCGCGGTAATGCTTATAATTTGAATATTTAGTTAGTCTTTCAATTCTTGCGTCTTTAATTTTTGGATCATAATAATCGTTATGATTATCAATTCCTATTATGCTATCACCTCGCTCTAAAAGTTTTATGCACAATGAAGATCCTATAAAGCCTGCAGAACCTGTAACAATAATTTTATTTTTTTTAATCATATAATTTAAAATACTTTTTTTAAACCTTTGATTTTTTATTATTTTTTTTTAAAACTTTAATCCATATTTTATTATAAGATTTTATCATTTTACTTAAACTAAATTTTTGTTTAATTCTGATTCTTGCTTCATTACACTTTTTATTCCAATTTTTAGTTCCTATTTCGTTAAAAGCTGTCTCGATTGCTTTTGCTAACTTTACTGAATCATTGGGTGGCACTACCCAGCCAGTTTTTCCAACAATATAAGAAGAGTCACCAACGTTGGTCACAACACAAGGAGTTTTATGCACCATAGCCTCCGCAACAACATTTGGAAATCCCTCTGAGGCACTACTTTGAACGTGAATGTCCAGCAAATTCATTACCCTTGAGACATTTTTCACTGGTCCCAATAATCTAATACAATTATTTAATTTTAATTTTTTTATTTCATTAATTAATATCTTGTTTCTATTAATATTGGATCCAACTAGTATGCAAAAAAAATCTTTACCCTTTAATCGAATTAACGAGAGTGCATTGAGTAAATTTAAATGATCTTTAAGCGGATCATAACGAGCAACATAACCAATTAATGGTATTCGTTTTTTAATTTTTATTTTTTTTTGAAAATCAATTTTTTGACTTTTGCTAACTTTTAAATTTGATAAATTATATCCATTAGGAATAAATTTTAATTTTCTCTTATCATATCCTTTGTTCTCATAAACTTTTTTGGCTTTTTTTGAAACAATTATAATTATTTTGGGTATTATATAAGATAACTTTGCTAATACTTTTATGATTAAGATAGTTGTTAACTTAGATTTATCAATTTCAATATTTGAATAACGAACATTCCAAAGAATTTTTTTAATACCTGCTAATCGTGCAGCAATACTTCCTATAAAATCAGCATGCACAAGCCATGTTTGTACAATGTCAGGCTTTAAAGATTGAAGAAGTTTGATTAGAAAAAAAAATTTATGAATTGAAAAAAAATTTGCGTTTAAACAATAAACTTTTATTCCTAATTTGCTCAATAATGAAAAATATTTTCCATATCTTTTGAATGAAATAACAATATGTTTATTTTTAATATCGTGTTTGCAAATTTTAAATAATGTATGCTCTGCACCACCATCTCCTAACCCAGTAACTATATGAACAATTTTCATTTAATCTTTCCCTACATTTATAATTTATTTAAGATATTTTCTTAATTTTTTTTTATTTAAAAAAATAAATTTAGGTATAAGAGGTGCAGCTAGTAAAATAAGTTCAATAGTAAACTTTGATCGATGTCTTATGGCTGAACCAAAATTTCCAACTCCAACTCCAAAAATAATAAAATATGCTAATAATATCATTAATATAATCCTCAAAGCTGGGTCTTTCCAAATAGTTTTTCTATTACGAAATATTAAATAAACAAAAATCATATAAAGAAAACCATCTAACAAACCTACTAAATGACTTAGTTTTTTAACATCCCATGGAAATGGACTAAAAAGAAAATATACAGATCTAATAGGAACTTTATAATATAATTCAATAGTTGTGTCTATCTTTGTCCACTCTGGATAAGAAGCTTCACCCTTAACTTTTAAATTTATCGTTTCTTTTAAAAATGATGGACTGCTACTTATGCTAAAAGTTTGTATGTATGGGAGAGAAATTTTATTTGTGAAGTATAATCCTAAAATAGATGAAAAAAGAATAATAATAATTAAAATTTTAAAATTAATTTGTAAGATTAAAAGTGATTTAAATGCTTTTTTAAAACTGTCTAAAGTAACAATGCTTATAAAAACAAAAAGACCTATAATTAAAGATCCATGAAAAAAAGTTGCCGCAATAAAACTAATAAAAATTAGAATAATCGATTTGTAATTATTAAATCTGACCCAATTAACTATGCCATACATTGCTAATAATAAAAAAAAACTTATATAAACTTCTCTCATCGTTAAAACTGAGTATGATACTAATGTAGGAAATAAGGCTATTGACCAGGCAACTTTTATTGCAGTTGAGTTATCCCATAATTTTTTTGCTACCAGCCACCCTAAAAAAACAGAACCAATACCAAAAAGTATAGATAATGATTGAACTAATAAAATACTTCTGCCAAATAAAGAATAAGGAATAGCAAGTATAAAACTATAAAAATATGCACCAGGTCCACTATAATTATTAAAATTGTTGTAAAAACCATCTTGAGAAAATTTCCATGCAAGTTGTTCAAAGTTCTTTGCATCCATGTCACCATCTGGCAAATAAAATATATGATTATTAATAAACAAAAAAATAAGGCGTACAGCTAAGGCTATAAAAAGAATTCTTGAAACAGCTGGCCACCGCAAGGCTATAAATAGTGTTATTATAATCAATAAAAGAATTGAGATAAAATCAACTAAATTATACATTTATTATTAAGTTTTATTTATCATTCTTTGTTAAATTTTAATTCACTATTTGATTATTTACTTAAAAACAACTCTTTTCCATATTTAAACAACAAATCAGTCAATTCACACAAATACACATATAATGTTAAATTTTTTTATGTAGTTTTTCAATTTAAAAATATAAAATTATAATTATTTTCTTTTAAAATATATTGTCTTATTGTTAATTAATTAATGAAAATTAAAAACTATGAAATAGAAATTTTGATTTCAACACTGGTATTAGTGTTACTTTTTTATTCTTCTAATCCAGTTTTCTATAGTGACTCTTCTCGCTATTTAAATGGAAGTTTAAATGACCCACCACTATATTCCATTATAATTACTTTAATGCAATCCATATTTACTACTTTGAATTCTATAATTATATTACAAACTTTTTTAGTAGGTTTTGGTATTGCGTTTTTTACAAAAAATATTTCAAAATATTTTAATCTAAATATTGCAACAAAAATAATTGTTACAATATTTTTATTTCTTCCAATTTTGGAATTTTATAACCATTTATTAACTGAGGCTTTAGGTTATGCTTTTTCAATTTTTTTTGTGAGTTTTGTACTAAGATTAATATATAATTTTAACATTCAAAATCTAGTTTTGAGTTCAGTGTTTGTTATTGCATTACTTCTAATAAGAAATCAATTTATATTTTTATATCCTGTGATTTTATTACTTTATTTGGGTATTATATTTATTCATAAATCTAAAAAAAAATTAATTTTACTAACAATTAGCTTTATATCTATTTTTTTAATTCATAATTCTTTAATATCCTTAAATAAATATATAAAACAGGGCTCACTAGAAAATAAAGCCTTAGTAGATAATAACGTTGGACCTTTTAATTTTATATTTATTGATTCAATTTATATTTCATCAATTCAAGATATAGAAATATTTAAAGATGAAAACCTAAAGAAAACTCTTGCTAAAATATTTCAAGAAATTGAAGAACAGAAAGCATCGTTAAAGCATTATAATGGTAGAGGTCATTTTGGATTAAGTCTACCAATTATTAAGAGTCAGTCAAATTTTTTACTTAAAGATTTGGCTATCCAAAAAAATGCTACTATAGCTAGTCTAAAAAAAGAGATTTCAATTAAATTGTTAAAGGTAAATTCAAAAAAGTATATAAAGTTTTTATTTAAGAAATTTTATGACTCTGCTTGGCTATTTGTTTTTTTGCCTTTTTTTATGATACTGGCGGCATCTATTAGCTTTTTAAAAGAAAAATCAAATTTTTCATTATTTATAGTATTTTTATCCTCATTTGTATTAGCTAACCATTCTGTAGTTTATTTGTTTGGACGTGTTCAGCCTAGATATTTTATATACACAGACTTTATCTTGTTAATGTTTGTTTACATAATTTTTACCTTATTGTTTAATAAAAAAGTAAAAGATTTATCTTAATCAATTCATCATCTTAATTTATTAAAAAAAATTCAATTAATTTGGATATAGATTTATTATTAATTTGCTGTTACAGAATAACTGTGAATTCAAAACTAAGCCTAATTATACCAGTTTTCAATGAGTCAGAAGAAATAGAAAATTTTTTTAGTAATCTTAAAAAAGTTTGTAATTTCGATCTTGTAAATGAAATAATATTTATTGAAGATTGTTCTACTGATAATTCACTCAACTCACTTGAAAAAAAGATTACTGAATTCAAGACATTCTCACCTGATGTTAATTTTTTTTTGATAAGGAATTTAAAAAATAGAGGATATGGTTTTTCTATAAAAAAAGGAGTTAAAAGTGCTAGCAACGACACAATAGCAATTATTGATTTAGATCGAACTTATAAAATTGAAGACCTTAATATAATAGCAAATATGTTTATTAATGATTATAAACTAAAATATGATTTAATTACTGGTGAAAGAAATATTAATTCAAAAAATACCTCAAGATTAAAAATAGTAGGAAAAACTATAATTAATACAATAGCAAATTTTTGTTTTAATGAGAAGATAGCTGACTACAACTCAGGATTAAGAGTTTTTAATAAAAGTAAGTTTATAAAACATAGCCACATGATGTCTGACAGGTTTTCTTTAACTACTTCAATGACTATTACTTTTTTAAATGAAAATTATGAAATAAAATTTCTCAAAATTAAATACGAAGAAAGAACAGGACAATCTAAACTTAAATTTACAGACTTCTTTAAATTTTTATACACAATATTTTCACTATTATTTTATTATAAACCTTACAAAGTTGTAATACCTTTATTCATACCATTATTCTGTGCGTTTGTTTTTTTTTTAACACAAGATATTCTTTCCAAAAACTTAACAGACAAAACTGTCTTGTTGTTCAATTTTAATTTTTTACTAATAATATTACTTTTTATAATTGATAGAATTAACAAAATTAAATAATCATTAAATGGGTCTAATAAGGTGACTAATATTAAAGATAAAATTGCTATAATTGGTTTTGGAGCATCTGGTTTTGGCACATATTTAGGCCTTAAGGAAAAAGGATTTAAGAAAATTTATATTTATGATCCAGAGCCTTTAAAAAAAAAAAATGAAATTAATGAATGGAATAGTAAAAATTTAAAAGAAAACTATAAAATATTAAAAAATAAATTAGGCTACAGTACAGCAAATTCAAAAACATATTTTGGCAATAATTTAAATTCAATAACTTTAAAAAATATAAAAATTTATGACAATCAGATTGGTGGTGGATTATTGAATTTTTGGGGAGGAGTCTTGCAGAAGTTTGACAATAAAACTCTTAACTCATGTTTAAAAATTAACGATTTAAATGATTATTATTTAAAAATTTCTAAAAAAATCCCTATTTCACAAATAGTTCATAAAAATTCACAAAAAAATATTTATTCAAATCAAGAAAATATAAGTTGTCAGAACTATGTTGAAGAAATTGAAGAAAGTATAATTAAAGATTCACCAGACATAATCAAAAAAGATACAATTTTAGCTATCTCACAGAATAAAAAAAAAGAAAACTGCCATTGTTTTATAGGATGCTTAAAACACACAATTTTTAAAACAAACAGTTTAAAATTAGATGAAAATATCACTTTTATAAATGAAAAAGTAATCAAAATAGACTTTGATAAAAATACTATAATCTCAAATTATAGCTCACAAACTTTTGATAAAATTTATTTAAATGCAGGTCCTTATTATGATCAAAAAATTTTATTAGAAAGTTTAGAAAACAGTAAAAATTCAATACGTGTGAAAGATAGTGCTTCATTTACATTTCCAATTTATTTTAAGGGAGACTTAACTAAAAACAAAGTTGATTTTGCTCTAACAAATTATATGTTTAGTATTAAAGATAATAATAAAATTTTAGGTCATGCTCAAGTATACCCACCTGTAGATCATATAAATAAGTCAATTTTCCCAGAATTTTTATGGAGTAAATTTGATCTTATAAAGAATCTTTCAATAAACAGATTACTTTGGGTTAGATGTTATTTAAATGATGAATATTCACAAATTAAAGAATTTGATGAAAATGAGCAGATTAATTTATTAAAAAATGATAAAATTAAAATTGTTCAAAAAAAATTTTTTGAAATCTTTAAAAAAAATATTCAAAATAAAAAATTTATACCTATACAATTTTTTATAAACTCTAAAACAAGTTCACATTATACGGGTGATAGCTATCATATTAAAAAAAATATTATAAAACAGAATGAAAACCATTATAGAAAAAAAATTTTTTTTAATGATAGTTTGTTATGGGAAAACTTACCATCTGAATCACCCACTTTTACAATTATGGCTAATGCATTTAGAAATACTGATTTATATTTGTAATGATTTATCCAAGACAGAAAATTTATGGATATAGTTTTTTAAGACAATTAAAAAATTGTTTTTTAAAAAAAAAATATAATCCAGTAGATTATATAAAAAATTATTTTAAATTAAATGAAAAATACAATGTAAATTTTGTTTTTAAAGCAAGAATTGGCCTATTTCATATTTTAAATTTTTTAATTAAAAGTGATAAAAAAAAAAAATAAAATAATTTTATCTTCCTTCACTGTTTTTGATATAATCAATATGATTTTACTTTCTGGATTTGAGCCAGTTTTTGTTGAACACTATAAAGACAGTTCTCAGATTGATATTGGAAAATTACAAGAGAAATTAAATGAATTTAATGATGAAATAGGTGCAGTGTTATTAACTCACTATAATGTTAATAATTCTGAGCTATCTGAAATATCAAATATCTGTAAAAAAAAAAAAATCATCCTTATTGAAGATTGTGCAATATCTATAGGTAGTAAATTTGAAAATGATTACGTTGGGAAATTTGGAGATTATTCAATATTCAGTTTTGGATTTTATAAATTTATCAATGTTTTATCAGGGGGAATGGTTTTTTCTAAAAATAAAGATTTTTACAATTATTTAATTGAAAAAGAAAAAAATTGGAAGGAGATAAAAATATATAACCTTTATAAATTAATAATAAAATCTTTTTTTATTCGATTACTTAGTTCTAAAATTATTTTTAATTTAATTTTTCCTGTTATCAAATTTGCTTATAAGAATGATGTAAAGTTTATTACAAAATTCTTAATTAATGATCCCAAACCTCACAGAAAAGATAGCTTTCCAAAAGAATATAAATTTAGACTATCTCAACTACAAATAAATGATATTATTTTTCAATTCAATAATCTTGAATATCAAAGAAAATCAAGGGAGCAAAATTATAAGACTTACTCAGAGAATATTAAAAATAAAAAAATTATTTTTTTTCATAATAAACAAAATCTATTAAATGAAAATGCTTGCTTAAATTTTCCAATTATAGTCCAAGATAAAAACAAATTTCTAAACTATATGTTGGAAAATGAGATTGATATAAATCCTCAATTTTATAGATCAGTTAATGAATTATCTTTTTTAAGCAGATATTCTAATGAAACTAGACTTATTCAAGATTCAGTCTCAAATTTAGTTACACTTCCAACCTATTCTGGAATTAACGAAAGTTATATTCTTAAAACAATTGAAATAATAAACAGATATGAATAAAATTTTTATAAAAAAACAAGGATGAATTTACTCAAGAATTTTAAGGATTGGTTTAACCTTTCAATAATATCATTTATTTTATCTTTATTTTTATTAAATATTTTTACCCAATTCTTTTCTTTAGACATATCATTAAAGCTGGTTTTAATTTTATTATTTTTATTTAATTTTATTAGATTGAAAAATATTTACTTAGTTAAAAATACTTATAAATTTTTTTTATTTTTTTTTTTATTAATAATGATTTCTAGAGTATTTGAATACCATATTTTTAATTATATCTACTTAATTTTTTTTGAAAAAAATATTTCATGGTTAATAACAATTTCTATAAGTTTTATATTTAAATTTATATATCTAGAAATTTTAAAATATTTTAACATTTAAAAGCACGCTATTAACAACAATTTAATTAAAACTTTAAAAACCACATTTGTTTAAATTAATATTAAATATTTACTATTTCATTTAATTGTTATATTTTTTTTTAAATTATTAATGCATAAATCAATAATAGACCAAATTAAAAAGTATGATGCTCAGGCACTTGAGCATAGTCAGCATTATAATGATAAATATACGCAGATGTATAGAGATGAGTTTATAAGAGCTCCATTATTTAAAGAAAATTTACAAGGAATGTATATTTTAGATGCAATGTGTGCATCTGGAATTGAAACAAGCTTTCTTATTAAGAAAGGAGCTAAAGTTGTTGGTTTAGATATATCACAAAAAAATGTTGATGAATATAATAGGATATGGGGCAAGCAATGTTTTGTAAATAGTATTCATAAAACTAATTTTTCAAACAACACCTTTGATGCTATTTATATATGTGGCGGCTTACATCATGTTCTACCATTATTAAATGAAACAATTTTAGAAATTCATCGTATTTTAAAACCAAATGGTCTTTTTTATTTTATGGAACCTAATAAAGATACGTGGGTTAATAAACTACGTAAATTTTGGTACAAAAGAGATGGTAGATTTGCAGATGATGAAGAAGCGATTAGCTATGAAAATACTTTAAAACCTTTTCTGTCTAAAGGGTTTAAAGAAAAATCAATAAATTTTGGAGGTAATATTGCCTATATTGTAATAGGTCAATCGTTAGCCTTACGTATTCCTCAGCAGTACAAGAAATATCTTGCGCCAATATCTTTCTTTTTAGAAAGAATTTTTTCTAAATTACCTTTTATCCCAAAGCTTTTTTTTTCAGCTGTTTGGAAAAAAAATGTATAACAAGAAGTATATTTTAAACAGACTTATTTATATATTTTTTAAATTAATTATTATAATTAAATACAAATACTTTAAATTATAGATATAAAATGAATTTATTAAAAAGAGTCTTCTGTTTAATTGGAAACTATTTGCCCCCAAAGCTAAATTGTTTTTTTTATAAATTTTCAGGGGCTAATTTTAATATTTCAAGTGTTTGGATAGGAAATAAATGTTATTTTGATACTAAATGTCCAGAAAATATAACAATTAAAGACAATGTTTGTCTAAGTTTTGGAGTGACTATAATTTGTCATTTTGATCCGACTGGAGGTGTAAAAAAACATCCTATAAAGAAATATAAAAATAAAGTCATAATAGAAGAGGGGGTTTTTATAGGCCCTAATTCAATTATAATGCCTGGTGTTACAGTTAGAAAAAATACATTTGTTAGAGCAGGCTCTGTAATTACAAAATCAACCAATCCAAATACAATTGTTTATGGGAATCCTCAAAAAGAAGGAATATACATGAATGATAAATCAATTTCAAAAATAAATGATTTAAATAAAAAATATTTTTTCTAATAAAAATATTTTAATTAAAAAGAATAAGATAAATTTTAAATAAATGAATTAATTAATTTTTGATAATTTTACTTAATTCATCAGAGCAATTAAATGTACTAAAATGAGTATACATTCTGAAAGATTTAACAAAACATTTTTAAATACAAAAAAATAGTATATAAGAATAGTATACAAAAAATTTCAACTGATCTTAATACTTACATTTAAAAATGAAAAATAAAAAAAAAATTATTATTATTGGTGCAAAAGGATTTATTGGTGATAATTTTTGTAAGAAATATAAAAATAAATTTAATATTTTAAAAATTGGTCATCAGTATGGAAATTTAGCGATTGAAAAGAATTGGCAAAATTTACCTAAAGCTGAGATAATGATTCAACTTGCCAATTTTAATTCAATAGAAAAAAGTTTTTCTTTCCCTAATCAAGTCATAAAAAATAATATTAATTTGCTATTAAATGCATTAGCTTATTGCAGAAAACATAATTGTAAAATAATATATTTAAGCTCATATATTTATGGAAAAAAACCAATAATACCAACGCCAGAATTTCAAATAACTGATGGAAATAATCCGTATTCTCTATCAAAAATAATATCTGAACAATTAATTTGTCTTTATCGGGATTACTATAATGTTAATAGTGTAATATTAAGACCTTTCAATGTGTATGGTTATGGACAAAGTAAAAGATTTTTAATTTCTAATATAATAAATTGCACTCTAAAGAAAAAAGAAATTGAGATTAGTGATTTTAATATTTCTAGAGATTACATATACATTGATGATATATTAACAGCAATTTTTAAGTCAATTTATGTAAAGAAGAAAAAATTAGTTTTAAATATTGGCTCTGGTAAATCATTTAAAATAGTTGAAATAATTAAAATTATAGAAAGATTTACAAAAAAAAAATTAATTATTAAAAAGACAAAGAAAATTAGAAATCCAGTTCAAAAAACAAAAGCTAGAATTACTTCGGCTAAAAAATATCTGAGTTGGGAACCAAAATTTTCACTAAAAAATGGAATAAAAAAAATTATAGAATATGAAAAAAAAAATCGCAGTTTTTGTTAATAGTCTTGAAATAGGTGGCACAGAGAGCGTTGCTTTAGTTTTTGTTAATGAACTTATTAAATATAATTTTACAGTGGACTTAATTTTATTACAAAAAAAAGGATATTATTTAAAGTTTTTAGATAAGAGAGTTAATGTTGTGAATTTAAATAAAAAAAGATTACTTTTTTCCTTTATTAATTTTTTTAAATACCTAAAAAAAAATAAACCAAATATAATTTTATCTCATTTAACACACATTAATGTTTTTGTTATATTTTTTAAAATTTTTTTAAAGATGAAATTTAAAATTTTTATAAATGAAACAACTACAGTATCACTCAAAAAAAAACACTCACATAAATTTAGGCATTCTATATTAAATTTAATTATCCCTTTTTTTTATCAGAAAGCCGCAAAAATAATTGTCCCTTCTTTGGGGGTAAAGCAAGATCTCATAAATACGTATAAAATAAAAAACAAAAAAATTGCAATTATTTATAATCCTGTAGATATAAATTTTATAAAATCTCAGTCAAGAAAAAAAATTAATTTAAATCTCAAAAAAAAAATACCTTTATTAGTTTCTATGGGAAGGTTAATACCTGATAAGGATTTTTTAACTATGATTAGAGCTATTCATGCCACTCTTAAAGTGAAAAAAATACAACTTTTAATTATGGGTAAAGGTATACAAAAAAAAATTCTTAACTTTGAAATAAAAAAAAATAAATTAGATAATAATATTAAATTATTAGGAGAAATAAAAAATCCATTTCCAATTTTATTACAAGCAAAAATATTTATTTTAACTTCAAGAAGAGAGGGTATGCCTACAGCCTTACTACAAGCAATAGCTTTAAAAAAAATGGTAATTTCTACTAATTGTCCAAGTGGTCCAAAAGAAATTATGTCTAAATTAAATTGTGGTTATTTGGCTGAAGTAGGAAATATTACAGATTTAAAAAATGGTATTTTGAATGGATTAAATAATAAAATTAAAAAAGCAGATCACAATAAATTTTTAAAAAATTATCATATTAGCTATATAATAAAAAAGTATATTAACGTATTTCAAAATAACTAACTAATCCAAAAAATACTAATTCAAATAGCAACTTACAATTAAGAAAATAAACAAATAAGATTTATTATTGAATTTTAAAGAGTTTGATTAGCATAAACATGGCAAATAAATAATAAAGTTTTAAATTAAAATTTTATTTACTTAAATGCTATTAAAATAAGTTTTAATAATGATCGAAACTTTAAAGGAATTGATCCATTTTTTATCACAAAAATAAACTCTTGTTTCGCTTTTGTGTGATTATTAATTAATTTATTATAATTACCAGACATATATTTCCATTTAACTTCTAGGTCTAATTTTTGTTGGTAGTTAAATAAGTTTAAAAATTCATTAATGGCTTCTCTATGAGCTAAAGATAAATCTCTTTTCTGAATACTTCCATCATGAATTAGATAATAGCCTAATTTTCCACTCATATACTTAAATTTATTAGTGATCCTAGCGATTCGTGCCCATGTGTTGAAATCTTCTGCTGCCACTAAATCTTTATTTTCACTAATACCTCGAATTTTAGCTAATATATTTTTACGAATAATTACTGATGAATTGCCAATAGCAGTTCCTTTAGTGATATAACTTATGAGCAAATCATGCAGTATAGGTTTTTTTAATTGACGACCTATATACTTTTTTCTTTTAAAATTAAATCTTGATTTATCGTAAACAATTTTTAAATCATGGTAGATAAAATCGACATTTATATCAATATTTTTTAAACAAATTTCAAGTTTATCTTTAGTCCACCAATCATCCGAATCTAAAAATGCAATCCATTCCCCTTTTGCTTCTTTAATTCCTAGATTTCTTGATTTAGCAATTACTCCATCGTTATTAATCTTTAAATATTTAATTCTTGGATCATTATATTGGTTAATAACTTTGTCAGTATTATCAGTCGAATTATTATCAATTACAATAGCTTCCCAATTTTTATAAGTCTGATCAATAACAGATTCCAATGCTTTGCCAATAAATTTAGCATGATTGTATGTTGGTATAACGATCGATACAATTGGTATAAAACTAGTGTTCAATAGTTGCCTCTTTTAATATTATATGTAGTTTAAGATATAATTTAAATAAATATATAATCTTTTAAGTAAATATTAACATTAATTTAAATTTTTCAAAATACGATCAATTTCAAACAAAAAAAATTTATTAATAGGGTTAAATTTAAAATTTGGATTACCATATATTGTAAAAATATCTTTTTTATTAAATTTTTTAATTATAATATCCACTTTCAAATTCAATGTTAATTTACATCTTTTTTGAATTATTTGTGCAATACTTTTAAGACTAAAGTTTTTATAAATAATATTTATTATTGAATTTTTAAAAAATTTTTTTTTGATTATAGAATTAATTGTTTTAACGAATATTTGCGATGGAATAAATGTTCTTTGAATAGAACCATTTCTTATTAAAACCTTTTTTTTTTTTAATGCCAAGATACATAAGTCATGAATTATATTATTTTTAACTTCTCTTAACTTTTCATATTTTTTAAATCCAAAAACATTTCCAATTCTTAAAATTGTATACATACTTTTATGATCTAAAAATTTAGTTTTAATTATTTCTTCTGATTCATGGTGTGATTTTGAATAAAGATTTTTTAAATTAATTTTAGAGTTAATAGAGAGATTACTTTTTCCATAATCTTTATAAACCTGCATTGAAGATACATAAATTAATTTGATATTATGCACTATACATAAATCACAGATGACTGATGTTATTTGTTTTTTTTTTTTTTTTTAAGCTTTCATTTCTTGCTAATTGATCTTGATTTGGTCCAGCAAGGTGAATTACAAAATCAAAATTTTTTAAATTATCTAAATTTTTTTTCAATGATGAATGATTAACATAATTTTCAGAATTTTTTTTTCTTGAAAAAAAAATATATTCATTTTTTTTGACATTATTTTGATTTTTGATTAACGAAGCTAAATAACCCGTACCTCCAAAAACAGCAATTCTTGGCATTATTTAAGCCACTGTAATTTTTTATTTTTTATCATGGTCTCTAATACTTTTTTATCCCTTAATGTATCCATGCAAAACCAAAAACCTGTATGCTTATAAGCAGCCAAATTTTTTGTTTTAACTGCTTTTGTCAGTGGTGACCTCTCAAGCATTACATTATTACTTCCAATAAATTTTAAAAATTCTGGCTCAACAACAAAAAAACCACCATTTATCCATCCTTTCTGCAACTGAGGTTTTTCTTCAAATCTTTTTACAATACTATTATTTATCTCTAATTCACCAAATCTTGCAGGCGGATGAACAGCAGTCATAGTAATTTTTTTTTTATTTTTTTTATGACATTTTAATAGTTTATTTAAATCTACATTTGATAAACCATCCCCATAAGTTAGCATAAACGTATCTGTTAACTCATTTTTCAATTTAATTAATCTTTTTCCTGTTAAAGATGAATTGCCTGTATTTATTACTTTTATTTTAGCTAATTTTTTTCTTTTTTGAAAATAATTTTTAATAATAGAATATTTGTATCCACCAGCTATAATAAAATCGTTAAAACCATACTTCATATAATAATTAATTATATGTTCTAAAATTGGTTTTGATCCAATTTTAATCATAGGTTTTGGTATTAATTTTGTATACTCTGAAATTCTTGTTCCTTTACCTCCTGCCAAAATAACACATTTCATAATAAAAAGTTTCCCATTTCTGTCTTTACATCTAATTTAAAAAAATTCATAATTTTATTAACTATTTTGTTTAGTTAAATAACATTAATAAACAGGTACTATTATACTTGTTTTGTAAACGATTAATCAAATAAATAATTTATAGTATTTTTTGGTCATCATTAGAAATATGATATTTTATAGAAGTATTTATTCTCTTTTTTTTCTAAATTTTTTATCCTTAAATAATAAAAACATTCCTTCATTATATACTTTTCCACATATAATCAATTTTATCTATGTCTACATTGATAGCTTCATTTGGATTATGTTCTATATTGGATAGATTAAAAAGTATATTATGACTACCAATTCCTCGGAAAGCCACCCATAATCCAGCTTGTATAGTTAATCTTTGATAGTTGTTTTTAGATATCCTTACATTAAAAAAATCTCTTAAGGTTTCATTATAAACAACAAACTCAATTTCACCAATTACCACTACAAGATTTAAAATCATTTCTGTATGTTTTTTCCATCCTTTTATATCACCTTCGTGAATAGTTGAGAAATATGCTTCACCAAATTCACTAAATGTAGAGTCACTTTTTTTTATTGCTTTTAAAATGTCACCTTTTGGATGATAAATTTGTTTTAATGGTGTTAATATTACTCCGTCCATTTTAAAGCTTTTTCTTTTGCCATATTTTCATAATCCGTTATCTGATTTAAAGTTTTTTCAAATATTTTTTTGTCTTTTTTATAATAATCGTAATACCATTCACTAGTAAATTTGACAGTATCTTTATAATTTAAATTTGCTTTCCATTTCAAGTGAGAGAATGCTTTATCACAATTAAGCTTTAAAAGTTTAGCTTCATGAAAAATTATATTATTAGTTATTTTATAAGCACTATTTTTATCCTCGAAACCCCAGTATTTACTTAGCTCAATAATTAATTCTTCTACCGTTGGATTTTGTTCAACATCAGGTCCAAAATTGAATGCTTCACCGTGTAAATCATCGTTTATAGATAATTCTACACCAAGGTTAAGATATCCACTCAAAGGCTCCAAAACATGTTGCCAAGGCCTTGTAGCTTTTGGAGTCCTTATCTCAGCAATCTTATCTTCACTCCATGCTTTCATACAATCTACAACAATTCTATCTTTGGCCCAATCACCTCCGCCTATTACATTTCCAGCTCTTCCTATTGCTAATTTTAAATTAGAATTTTTATTTTTTAAAAATGAATGATAATAAGACTTTATTATTAATTCAGCTGCACCTTTACTGCCACTATAAATATCTTTACCTCCTAATTTGTCATCTTCTTTGTAGCCCAAAACTTGTTCCACATTATCATAAGCTTTATCACTGGTTATAATTATTGCTGTGCACTTATTATTTAACGTTTTCATTGCTTCTAAGATATTTGCTGTACCCATTACATTAGAGGATATGGTCTCAATTGGATCAGTATATGATGTTAAAACTAAGGGCTGAGCCGCAAGATGAAAAACAAAGTCAGGCTTTTCATTTGAAATTATATCAATCATTTTAGATAAGTCTCTTATATCTTCTTTATAATGTTTAATTTGACCTTCTAGTTTTAATTCTTCAAATATAGATGGGTTAGTTGGTATATTTTTTGATACTCCAATTATCTTTGCTCCTAGTTTAGTCAGCCAAGCGGTGAGCCAACTTCCTTTAAATCCAGTATTTCCTGTAATTAGAACCTTTTTATTTTTATAAATCTGTCTAAACATTAATTATTTTATTTACCAAAACTAACATAATTAATTTATCATATCATTTTCGAGATAGCATTATCTATTTCTTCAATAATATTTTTTGAAAGCTTTAAAACAGGTAACTTAAAATGCTGTCCATTCCAAATATCAGTATTTGAATTAATAAAATTTAAAGTATTCCTAGCAGGATTATGTGTTAGCAATGGTGAGAGTAATTTAGCTTGATTTAGGGTATGAATTGAATTTACAAAATGTTTCAATACATCTGTTTTAATTTTTTTAAATCTTATAATTTCATAATAAATATTTTCTAATAGAGTCATTGTTATATCTAAACCTGTTGGCATTTTCATGTTGATGTCAAACTGCTCCCAATCAACAAATAAAACTTCATCTTCATTATTAAACATAACATTACCTACTAATGACATGTCACCATGAAACGGGGCATACTTATGTCCTCTATAATTATGCCAAATTTGAATATAATGATTAATAGTTAAATCTAAATATTTTTTTATTTTAGGATAATTTAAATTTAGATTAGTGTTAAAAAATCCCTTATTAAGTTCTATTTTTATTCTATGGTAAGTTTTTATTTTTTTTTCTAAGTTATATACAATTTTATTTTTACTTTGACTGTTATACCAATTAATACCTTCAGATTCAGAAGTAATAGATTTGATTCCATTTTTTGTAGTGGATGCTTTGATAATACTTGTAGGTTTTAAACTTTTTTCATCTTTTAAAATAAGCAAAAAGATTTCAGAACCATGTCTATGAACACCTTTAATACATTTCACTTTTTGGCTACAATTATGATTGCTGGAGAGAGGTTTCTTGCTTTCAAATACTTCATTAAAAAAATTTCAAAGTATTTAAATACAAGTTTTTGTTTCCAAGTAATTATATTCTTATCTTTATAAGTTACATATTGATTTATACCTTCTTTTGAATTTGGAAAAATAAGTGAAGGAAAATGATACATTGGAAAACAACAATAGTCCTCAATATGAGCAAACCCAGCCTCTCTAAGCAGGGTTTTTAATTCTGCAAAAGAATAAATATAGGTTCTATATTCTTTTTTTTTAAATATTCTAGAAATAAGATTTGATATTGATCTTGGTAAAAAAGTAGTAAATTTTAAATTAATATGAGGATCTGGTCTTCCCAAAAGGTAAGCATAGCCAAGTTTATTTTCAATTGCTAATAAAAGTTGGCCACCATGATTGAGACTATCATGAACTTTTTTTAAAAATTCAACCTGCATTTTTCTTGGATCTTTTAATGTATCATTGCTAATTGAGTCTTTAAGTTTAGAATCTGTTTTGCCAAGATATTCATCCACAATAACTTCGGACTTTTCTGGTATCCATTCAAGAACTCCATTTACAATTGCATAGTCCGCTATATTTTTAAATTTTACCTCTCTAATATCATCTTGTACCAAATGAATATTGTCTAATCCCTCTTCTGCAGAACGTGAATGTAAAAATTTTAATGAATCATGTGTTTGATCAACAGCAATAACCTGATGTCCTCTCTTTGCCATACCAACAGATAGCACACCCCACATTGAACCATAATCTATACAAACTCCCTGGCTTTTATGATCTAAAAGTTCCAATGCAGCTTCTCTTTTTGAAGAAAATATCATTTCTTCAAACTTAGGCATGAATGATTTTACAGCTGTTTTACAATCATTTTTTTCTAATATCTTAAAAAATTCATTATTACGCACTTTTGATAAATTGGACCAATACCCAGAATTTCCAGATAAAAAAATACCATTCACACATTTATTATAAATTTTGCCAAGGTATTGCTTTATATCACTCTTACTTTTTGTCATAGTTAATTTTCTTAATATCAATTATAGTTGCATCGGGCCAATTTGATTTTACATCATTGAAAGATAATAATAAAAATTTAAATAAATTTTTCATGTATACAAGCAAAAAAAGGTATAATGAGAAATTATAATTAAAATTAATATCAATAATCATAACTAATATAATAAAATCTACACTTCTAGCTCTCTCGTCTAAAAATCCCTTAAAATATGTAATCCATTTAGGGTATTTAGTCTTATTATATTTGGGATGATTTTTTTTACTTAAGTTTTCAATATTGTGGTCAGTAATCATATTTTTAATTTTATTTTTTCTTAACTCGTCTATAATTATATTTTTTCCTAGCAGTGCAGGCATTCCACCATATAAAAAAGCAATTGTTGCAATTGGATAAATCAAAAACTCATAACCTGTTTGATTTATAACAAAAAAACCAAATCCAATATTAAAACCTATGGAATTTAGATGAGCTCCATAAACATCTAAAATATGTCCCTTTAAGGTTGTTTTATATTTTATTCTTGCTAGATGTCCGTCACTCCAATCTAAAGTGCCCTTATTAAAAAAAATAACCATTCCAGCAATATTACAGTATAAATTAGGCACAGCTAATAAAGCTCCTCCAACAACCCCACATAAACCATAAGCTATAGTGACCATGTTCGGTGTAATACGTGATTTTATTAAAACATAAATAAGCAGAGCACTGCAATACATGTAATATCTTGCCTTTACATAGGTATATGGATTTTTTCCAAACTCTTTAAGGTAAGGGAATCTTTTTAAATCATGCTTAAATATAAATTTTTTAATATCTTTTATATTGAGGTTTTTATAATTCATTAAATAAATGTTTTGTTATAGGAATTATCTATAAAAGTCAGTAAAAATAAATTTTTTAGATAGCTATTTTTATTCTATATTAATCTTATTAGATTATTTTGTTTTTTCTATTTAAAAATTTTATTAATTATAAGTAGTTAAGGTGTTACGAATAATTACAATCATCCTATCATTTTTGATCTTTACTCTAATTAGAAAGAATCTAAATATCTTTTTTTATAAGAAGTGAAGCCATTGTTTTAACAGGATCTTCAGAATTTCTTGCGTAAATATTACAAAAAAAATTTTTTGCTTCTTGGACATTTTTTTGTAACCACCATTTATCTATATCACTCCAAATCTCATTAACTTTATCTGCAACAGATTCAGCAGACAAATGAACAATACCAGCATCAACTAACATTTGATATTCGGGTACAACTTTTTCTCTTAAATGATCAAAGTTGTTTTGCCAAAAAGCTAGCGTAGGAATATTTTGTGATAATGTTTCTAACATTCCAGTGGAGTCATAAGCATGTACAACTAATCTACTTTCTGTAATTAAATTTTGAATGGGAATTCTACCACTATTTATTTTGAGCGATTTATTAAAATCAAACCATCTAGAATTTTCATTAAATTTTAAATTTCCTTTATTAGCACTTAATCTGATAGTTAAATTTTTCTTTGGCTCATGTTCTAGTGCACTTACAAATTTTTTCTGATCTTCAAAAAAATTGTGAAATTCTTTATAACTATCCCATGTAGCAATCCTTGTGTTTTGTGGTTTTTCAATTAATAAAAGTCCCCCTTTAGTATTATGAATATTTGAGACTCCTACTGTTTTAAAAATAAATGTTGGCACATGTTTTGGTGAACTTTTCCATCCCCAAGTGAAAAATTTATCAGCAGTTTGCTCTTCAGTTTTTGAAGAATGATACCTGCTTGTAAAATAATTATTCCCATGTTGTCCACAATAATACTTCGTACCATTCTCAGTTTTAATAGCTGTATATAATTTAAAAATTTCATCGGTGTTAAAGTCATTACTTGTAAATATAAATTTAGGCGATTTAGGCCATGGTTTTTGATGCACAACTTTTTTAAGCTCATTAAATCCTTCTAAGTTACATACTGGTAATAATTCAAATAATAATATTCTAACAATATTTTCAACATCATCCTTAGATTTCTTTATAAATTTTTCAGTTAAATTTTTACGTATTGTTTTATTGGGTTCTAAATCTATACTTAGCTCTATTCTTTTCCATATTTGTGGCCACTGCCTTAAGGCCAATTCTATTTTAAATATTTCTTTTGTGGGGAGATAGGTAGAAATTAAAAAAGCATCTTCATTCCTAACAAAAGTTTTCGATAATTTTTTATAACAATAATAAATATAATTTTTAAACTTTGATTTAATAGATAAATTTTTACCTAAATCTAAGGGCACATTATCTTGATAAGAATATCTATTATATTTTTCTTCAAGAAAGTTTATGGGAATTTTTTTATTATCTAATAAATTTAAGATACGACCATTTAAAACATTATTCCATTTTTCATCATCAAATAAGTGATTATAGGCAAATTTTAGATTGGGTGGGACTAATGAGCAATATTCCGAGTTATATAAAGTAATGCCAGCAATTTCCTCTGTTTCTAAACATTGCTTAAGTGTATTAATACGATTTAATAATAAAGTTAAAATCCTTTTAAAGTATGGTCCTAAAATAATTTTCCAAAATCTTTCACTATGACTGGTACCAAAATAATGATTAAGTAATTTATACAGTTCTGGAAATAATTTTTGCTCTAACGCTTTTGCCTTAAGGTCATCAGTATCCTTTTTGGCTACACCTAATCCATATGGTTTTGCAACTATTGCATCCATATTTTGCCAAATATGTTTACGATTATACAAACGACACCATTCTCCTAAAAAAATTACTGGATGGTCAAACTTCCATGTTGCCTCATCTTCAGTAGTGATAAGATATCGTTTTTTTTTTATCAATTTAATACATTCTTGTCTTGTTTTGCTTGTATGAAGAATAATCAAAAATACTATTCAATATTTTTTAAACTAACAGCTTGTCCTTTAGTAATATTTTTTTTTATTTTTTTACCAACTACCTCATCAAAATACTTTGGGGCCATCCCCATTCCTGGTCTGATACGTCTAATGTCATTTGAGTCTATGGTATGTCCTTGCGGAAGGTCTTTAACAAAGTACAATGATCTTCTAAAAACTTTACTTCCCTTTTCAGCAATCTGCCTATTAAACCCTGGTTTTCCCAAAGAAAGCCAAGCATCTTTAGCTTCAATACAAAGTTTTTTTAAATCTTCAGGCTCAAGAGAAAACTCACTATCGGGACCTTTATCTTGGCGACTTAATGTAAAATGTTTTTCAATTAAATTTGCGCCCTGTGCAACTGCTGCAACTGAAGCAGTTGTACCCAAAGTATGATCAGATAAACCTGTAATAACATTAAATCGCTTAGCAAGATTTGATATTTGCTTGATATTTGCTTGATCAATTGGTGCGGGATAGCTGCTAATGCAATGGAGTAATACAATTTGTTTACATCCTGCATCTCTAGCGGTTGTTAATGCCTCATCAATTTCTTCTTCTGATGCCATGCCCGTAGATATAATCATAGGTTTTGTTGTGCGCGCAACATAACGAATAAGAGGTAAATCTACTATTTCAAAAGATGCAATTTTATATGCAGGAGTATTTAATTTTTCTAATAAATCGACTGCAGTTTCATCAAAAGGTGTAGAAAAAATAGTAATTCCAATTTTTCTAGCATGTGAAAACATTGCTTCATGCCATTCGTAAGGTGTTTCTGCCCATTTATACAAGTCATAAAGCTTAAAGCCATCCCACAACCCCCCCTTGATCATAAAATCTGGTAAATCGCAGTCAATAGTCATGGTATCAGCTGTATAAGTTTGCAGCTTAATAGCATCAGCACCACAGCGCTTAGCTTCATCAATGGTTTTTAAAGCACGCTCAAGTGAACCATTATGATTAGCTGAAAGCTCTGCTATAATATAAGGTGGTTGATCAGAACCGATGATACGATCATTAATTTTAATTTTCATAAACTTTAAATAATTATTTTTTTATCATCCTCTGATTTTATCAGAAGATAATATTTATGACCATCAATTTCAAAAAATGCAGGATAGCGACTATTATCAACAGTTCTCAACAGATTAAATTGTTCTTTAATAGATTTATTTAAGTTCAATCTACTATCTTCAATCAATCTACGTTTATAAAAGGTTTCACTCTTATCCTGAATCTTTGCTTTTTTTAGAATATTCGGATATTTATTAACAAAATTACTACACAAATGAAGTGTTGCATTCGCTATTATAGAACGTAACTCATCCAGTAGTTCATGTCCTTTAAACTTCTTTGACGTTTGCATATATATATTACCGCTATCTACTTTGTCATCTGCTTCTATAAGGGTTACTTTGATATTTTTATATCCATCTATAATCTGCCAGCTCAATGGTGACCACCCTTTTCCTTTAGGAAGATTGCTCGCATGAATAACTAAATTATTTCTAAATTTTTTCCGGGTTTCTTTTCTTACAATTTTTTCATAACTTAAATAAAAACAAAGATCTCCTTTTGCTAAATGATCAGAATTATGTACCCAACTACAATTAAGCCCCTGATTAATCCAATTAAAGATTAAAGATGGGATTGACAAATTAATCCAACTTGTTTTTTCAGAGCATATAGAAATTGATAATTTATTTTTTTTTAATTTTTTATTATTCTTTATCCTTCTAGCAAAAACTATAGGGCCATTTTGATCAAGCCTAAACTTGTAAAGAGCATATTCAATAAAATGTTTCTCTAATTTAAGATTTATAAAAAATTTTACTTGAGTGCAACTTATAGTCCAGTTATCTTTAATTAAGTTAAATTGAACATGGCATACTGGAAGACCTTCATCTGTCTCTAGTATATAAATTTTGCATCTATCTTGATTTCTTAAGTACGAATAAAAAAATTTTCGAAATTTTTCTGGCAACATAGTTTTATTGTTAAGTTTTAAATAGTTTTGAAGAAAATTTTCATCCTTTAGCTTTACTAAACGCGGTTTAAGTTTGGTTTTAGAATTGAAAGTAAGAAATGATGCAACTTTTTCGGCTCCACAACCATTCGTAACAATTTTACATGCGTTTGACCAAGTCTCAAGATTTTGATCAATAGAAATTTTTAATGCATTATAAATTGAATTATTTGTAACTTTATCATAATGCCCTAACCACCGAATTAATCCCTGTTTATGCAATTCTTTAGCAATCGGCTTTTGATTTTGCGCTACTGTAATCACTATTGATGGTAAACCAAGACACAGCCTCTCCCATGATGTTGCTCCACAAGCACCAATTGCTAAATCTGCTTTTAAAATTAAAGAAGCTAAACTCGTTAGATCACTATAAATTTTAATACTTTTATTTTCGTTTACTAACTTTTTAATTTTTTCTTTGTATGAACTATTAGAACTAAAGACAATATCTAAAGCAATCCCTTTTCTGTTTAATTTCGAAAATGCAGAAATTACACTTTCTGTAAGTTTATTTTGACTGTTACCACCAAAATAAACTAAAATACGTTTAATTGCACCTATTCTAGGTGGTGCACTTAAATGTAAATCTTTATACTCATCTTGAAGTAGTGCATATTGAGGTCCAAGTAAAGTGCTACAATTTTTAGGTAAATATTTGTTATATCGATTTTTATAATTAGCTATCAAATTTTGATCTAATAATAAATCACAATCGTGATTACGATTTGCTAAATCATCAATCACCATAATTTTTTTAGTGTATGGTCTGAGATTTTTTTCCCATTGTATATCTATTCCATAATGGTCGATAATTAACCAATCTATTTTTTCTTTTTTTAAAGCATTAATTGTTTGTTTTGCATCCATCTTCCAACTTGCACCAATCCAATTAGAATAGTTTGGGCTTTTATCTTTAGCACTTTGTATAGATTTAAATTTACTGGCACTTGGAATTACAATTACTTTAAAATCTTTCTCCTTAATTTTTTTAATCAAATTATTATTATGATCTCTACAGATAAATTTGCATTTGGCACCCTGTTTCTTTAATACTTTTGCTAGAGTTAAACATCGAATTACATGACCACTACCAATTTTTGAGGATGCGTCTACTCGAAAAAAAATATTCATTTTTAAAATCTCAATCTTTATAAACTAAAGATACAAACCCCTCTTGTTCAAGTTTTTCAAAATATCTTTTTATAAATGTTACTGGTAATGAAAATTCAAACGCAATATCGACTATTGTTAAAAATTCATTATGTGACAAGAAAGATTGAAACTTATTTGTAAAATTTACAACTTTTTGCGAATTTATTTTTAAATATTCAATTTCATCATATGGTAAATTATTTAAAAACCATAAATCTTTAATTTTACTCTCTTGTGTAATTCCAGAGATGTTTAGTGGTTCAATATAGAGATCTATATCTGGGTTAGAAAGACATATGAGACCATTCCAATTTTTAATTTCAACATGATAATTTTGGTCAAGATTTGTAACAATATTCTTTATCAAATTTTTAGATTCCAAAAATGATTTCTCTGAAAACTTGGAAAAATCATCTAGTTGTGTGTGATAATTTGGGTGTGGTCCTCTATGCACAGAAACACACGGAATACTTACTCCTGGAGCTTCAAACGCAATTTCATCATTACCCCATCCTTCTCTAAACTGTTCAAGTGTTGATTTTTTTTGGTAGACTAAATGAAAAAGTTTAATTATTTTATTTATTTGACAGTCTTTTTTTCCTGATAATTGAAAAATTAAATTTCCTTCTAAAGTCAAACCATTTGTAGAAATTGCAGCGATAGTGTTTGAAGAATTTAAATTATTACCTTTTAAAAAATATACACTGCCAACTATCTCGACACTATTTAAAGAACAGAGATTTAAATTTTCTAATTTTCCATCCAAATCTAATGCTACTTCATTATTAAGGATTGCAGATCCTAACCCATCGTTAAGTTGACAAAAATGATCAAGATGAGCAACTAAAATCAAATTTTTATTACCTTTTGGTTTATTTGTTACAAACTGCCTAATAGGAGAACTATAAAACTCTGTTTTTATATCAACTGAAAACTTATCATCCTGATCAAGCATCGAAAACTGCTTTACGTTTAGTGAAAAACCCCAATCTGCTTTCCAAAATCTGTATTGATTTCTAAAGTGAAAAACAATTGCTTCTGGTCTTTTGAAGTCAACTAAAATTCTTTTTTTTAATTCAGAATAACTTACGGTTCCAGAAAAACTTGGCGAATATGGCCATAAATGCATAGGATTGTTTTCATGAGAACAAATTAATTTTCCTTTGCTGTCTTTAAGTTCAGCTTTCATTACCTTGTAACCGGGTGGGATCTTCCAAGTAAGGCTTGGATCTTCGTAATGTTGATCAACATTTCCACCATAAACTTCACATAATTTTTGAATAGCTACATCCATATCAGGAGAAACATGGTGTCGATTTAAATTTAATAGCTCTTTTATAATTTTTATATGACGCATAATAATATATTACTAAACTTGATCAGTAATGAAATTAATATTCTTAAATTTATTTTCAGTATATGAAGGCATTTTATTAATTCTATCTTGCTCTAAATCTAAATGTTGCTTTAAGTCATCTCCTTCTAAACTAAGGATTTCAGATTTTGCCCATTCTGCAACATTGTTAATATTTTTTTTTGGAAAAAGACTTTTTGGTTTCTCTGGAGATGAATTATAATGATTGTATTTTTTATAAGAACACATATGTGTTAAATAGATGATCCACTCAATTTCTGAACTATGAAGAAAATTTTTATATTTTCCTATTGATTTATTGTCAATCTTTTTAGAGTTTTCTTTATTAAGATAAGATGAATTTTTAATCCAAGAATTTCCATAATCATCTAGTGGATTAAGTTCAGTAGAGAGAAAAAATTCTGTTTGCTTGTCAAACTTTTGCAAAGTAGTCTTTAGTGTAATAACTGGATTATAACAAAAATCCTCATAATTTAATAATTCCACTGAATTAGGATAAATGCTTTTAAGAAAATTATAAAAAACTACTTGTTTTCGCCACTGTCTCGCGAGGGATAAAATTGAATAATTAGCAGGACCACTCATTGATGAAGCTGCAATATCTAGCGGGTCACGCAAAATAATAAGTATTTTTGCATTATCACCTATCATATTTAAAATTGGTAAAGCCATTTCTATAGACCAAACTTCTTTTAATCCAACTAAGGATGTTTTGCTACATCCATAGGTCGACATTATTAAGGATAAATAGAGTTTTAACTCCTCAGAATAATTTAATGAATCAATTTTTGATGACTTTTTTAAATTATCTGTAAATCTTGGACTATAGCCAGAACCCTGTTGAATTACTTTATCTCGAATTTCAACTAATTCTGTTGAAGAAATTGACTCTGAAAAATTACTATTTAATAAATATTTTAAATAATCATCATTGGCATTAAAATAATCACTTAGAGGTTCATTGCTTTTTTTTAAATCAGAAAGTCCAATTTCTTTTTGAATTTTTGTTCTATAATAATTAAAAAAAGGCCTTATTGGATCAGAAGCAAAAGCAATATTTTTCACACCCGCTAATGATCTTGCAATAATTGTTGTTCCTGAGCGATATGCTCCAAATACAAATAATTGAGGTATTTTTGTCTTTTTTATTAATTCATCATAAGTTTTCATAGTAATTTTTAATTTTATTAAATCAATTTACCATTTATTAATACTATAATTTCATTTAAAGCATCAATAATTTTTAATATGACAAGTGTGCTTTTTTTTATTTTAAGATTATAATTAGCAAACACATCAAAATTGAAGATATTTTAATACAAAACTCCTCTAATAATTCATCTATGTAATTTTCTTATATAAAAATTTATTCTCTTTATAATTTATTACAACATCGCTAATTGCTTAAACACAATAAATTCTAGTTTAAATTGGCAAATAAGAAAAACAATTTACATTTAGTTTAATTTAATCGCTTAAAACCTGTGTGACAAATTTCTCCTTTAAGAAGTTTTTTGATATCACGACCATTTTCACACTCATTAATTAATTTAAAGACTCCATCTAGAGCTTCAAAATAACTATCTATGACTTCGGGAGAATGTTCAGTACAAACATAAACTGAGTTTCCTGCCAAATAGCCTTTTGATAGCATTTCTTGGCTAATTAAAGTTTTGTACTCAAGCGCGTTTTTACTATCAAAAGTAAATCCTGTCAAAGAAGGTAGCCCTGTATGTGAAATTTTTAAATTGTAAAGATCACCTAATTTTTGCCAACGTTCTCGAATCTCATAACCTGTCTTGGTAATTGTTTTCCACGATTTGTCACGCTCCATAATTTCAAGTGTCTTTAATGCAGCCGTAGATCCAATTCTTTCAGTCCAAAAAGTGCTGCTAATAAAAGTTGATTGTGCTGCTTCCATAATTTCACGTCGACCAATGACTGCTGTTATCGCATAACCATTTCCCATTGCCTTACCAAACATTGCCATATCTGGCTCAACATTATATTTTTTATGCAGTCCACCCAATGTTTCTCTAAATCCAGAGGTACATTCGTCAAAAATTAAAACAATTTCATTTTGAGTTGCTAGTTTTCTTACATTTTGGAGGAAACCATCATCTGGACCATTATTCCGTTCAACTTCCATTTTAATCACCCCAATATCATGCTTTTTAACCAAAGCCTCTAACTCATCAAAACGGTTATATCTAAAAGGTAAAACTGTTCCTTGTAAATCACGTGGTACTCCATTAGGTTCTAACCCAGGCAGTAAATGACCATCAAGGCCTTTATCATTACTTAAATTCGCTGAAAGATACCAATCATGCCAACCATGATAACCACATATTGCTACCTTATCACGTCCAGAAAAGGCTCTAGCTATTCGAATTGCAATCGCATTTGCTTCACCACCACTTCTTGCAAATCGTACCATATCTGACCATTTGTGAAGTTCAATTAATTTTTCAGCCAAGTAAACCTCTTCTGGACAATTTAAAGTACTCATATTACCAGACTGAACTGTTTTCATAACTGCTTCATCAACTTCTGGGTGCCCATACCCAAGAATATTAGTTCCTATGCCCATGACTGACATATCAACATATTTATTACCATCTAAATCCCATACCTCACATCCCCTTGCTTTACTAAAATAAGTTGGCCATTGATTTGGTAAAAACATTTCTGGACGTTTAGATAAGAGCATATTTCCACCTGGAATGGCTTTCTTGGCTCTTTTCCAAAGTTTTTGACCTGATTTTATTAATCCACCTTCATTACGTTTTGTTTTGGAATTAGAAGCAAATAGATTTGAGTGATTATTATATAACTCAAGTACTTCTTTCCAACCAAAATATATGTTTGGGTTAAAGTGCTCAAACACTTTAGAAATTACATCAAAGTCTTCTGAATCATCAACAGTCCAACGAATGTCTGAGAGATCTTTATTATTAGAATAGTTGGATTTTGAGAAAATATCAGACTCTTTTATAAATGGTGTTACATGCTCTCTGTGAGATATCTTGGTTGCTTCTTTAGAGGCTTTCTTTAACACAGAAAATTTAATTATCTCAATATCAAGACCATCAGGGAATGTTGGAGGTTCTATATTGCTATAGTAATCAACTTTTGTATCTATAAATCTTCGAATACATTCGTCAACTAAAAGTGGATCAACTAGTGGACAGTCACCAGTAATTCTAATAATTACATCTGCCTTACATTTTTCTGCTGCTCTAATGTATCTATCTAACACATCAATTTCATCACCTTGCATACAAGTGAAACCTAGGTGCTTAACTTTTTCTACAAGAGGTTTATTTTTTTTATCTATTGAAGTCACCAAAACAATTTGGTTGATTAATTTTGATTTATTAAGTCGTTTTAAAAGAATCTCAATCATTGGAATACCTCCAATTAACTTCATAGCTTTATTTGGTAATCTGATTGAGCCCATGCGTGCTTGAACAACAGCTACAAATTTCATAATTTCTGCCAGTTTGAAGGGTTAATTAGCATTTGATCGTTTGAAATCATAAATGAACAATCAATTTGCGAATGTTGAGATTTGGATTTCTTAATTAATTCACTCAATTGATTGGCATTTTCTACACCAACAATAACTCTATCTATTTCTGGTAATGATAATGGATATAATAAGCATACTTCAGCAGCACTTAAGTCATTTTTTTTAAGCTCTAATGACCATTTATCCCAAACTTTAGACCACCTATTAAAATTTTTTGGAATTTTATAGCGTGGCATTAATAGTAGTCCTTGAAGAAATACTGAGCGAGTATGAATTTCAATTTCCTCAGAATGTAATTTTGAAAGCAAACCACTAGTTACAAGCCGTCGATCTATAATGTTAAGTGGAGCTTGTACTATATCAACTCTTGTAATTTTCATAACTTGTTCGCATTCAGATGGATCATAAATTGATATGCCTATTTTTTTTACTAAGCCTTCTAGCTTAATCATTTTAAGAGCTTTAATCAATTTTTTGCCCGAGTTACCTAAAAGATTTTTAGATCTATGAACCAGCAGACCATAAAGTGAGGAAATCCCTAAACGTATTAATGAAGATTTAACACTTTGTTCCACCCAAGAATTTATATCTTTACAGTCTTTTGGCAAATCAGGCAACTTTGAAACAAATTTAAAATCTTTAATGCCTGCATCTCCAATAAATTTTTCACTATCGCCATATGCAATTGCGGTGTCAATTAAATCAATATTTGAATTTTTTGCAAACCTTAATATTTCACTCACTTCTGAAAATTTAATCTGACCTTTTTTGTTTGTTATACCGTATGAAGAACCAAATTGGGCTGTACCTAAAGCTAATTTATTCATTAGCCTATTTTCCTTCTAACAACAGTAATAGTAAAATTTATCTTTATTAAAAATTTATTTATCATTAATTTCAGCAGGCATTACATATAAATTTATTAAATCATCACTTTTCTTATAGTTTCAATGACATACTCTTGATGCTTATCTTGAAGTGTTGGATACATTGGAATACAGATAACTTCTTGATAAAAATTTTCTGCCACAGGAAAATCATTTTTTTTAAATCCTAAATTCTCATAATATGGCTGTCTGTGAACTGGAATATAAAGTATGTTTACTAAAACATTATTATTTCTTATTTCGTTATAAATTTGTTTTTGTGTTTTTTTTATTTTCCTATTCTTAATACATATTGGGTATAAATGATAACTTGAATAAGTTTCTGGTAATTGAAATGGTGTTTTAAGAGATAAACTTTTAAGCTCAGAGTCATAATATTCAGCTATTTGATGACGTCGCTTGACATATTGATCTAAACGTTTCATTTGATTTAAACCTAATGCTGCCTGAATATCATTCATTCTGTAATTATAGCCAAGATCTATCTGTTGATAATTCCAAATTTCATCCTCAGATCTTTCCTTCATTATTGTTTTGTCATTTGTAATACCATGAGTTCGTAATCTAAATATCTTATCAGCAATATCTTTATCATTAGTTAAAGTCATACCACCTTCAGCAGTGGTTATAATTTTAACTGGATGAAAGCTGAAAACTGTAATATCGCTATGAGTACATGAGCCAACTTTAATTTGGTTATATGATGCACCAATAGCATGGGATGCATCTTCTATAATTTTGAAACCATAACGTTTTGATAGGTCATAAATAACAGGCATATCACAAGGTTGACCAGCAAAATGAACAGGGATTAAAATTTTTGGAAGTTTTCCTAACTTTTCTGCTTTTATTAATTTTTCTAATAATGCATCAGTACTCATATTGTGAGTATTTGGATCAATATCAACAAAATCTATATTTGCGCCACAATAACGGCCACAATTAGCAGAAGCTACGAAAGTATTCGGTGAAGTCCATAACCAGTCGCCTGGACCAAGGCCTAAAGCAAGGCAAGCAACATGTAGTGCACTGGTTGCACTATTAACTGCAATAGCATGTGAAGCGCCACAATAATCAGCTACTAATTTCTCAAAACTTGGAACTTTTGGGCCTTGTGTTAAAAAATCAGAACGTAATACCTTTTCAACCTCAACAATGTCTTCTTCGGTAATTTCTTGTCGACCATAAGGTATCATAGTTTAAACTTTACCAATATAATCCTTGTTACCATCGATCCATTTTTGTAAATCAGATTTTATCATCCATTCTAGGTTACTATCACTGCTATAAATGAATCCCTCAGGTACTTTTTTTCCATCTTTTATGCGTAAATTATCATCTACCCATTCATTAATCTGCGGTAAGATCTTATAATAATCAGAATATTCATAAGTTGATTTAGCGTCATCGGTGCTAATCATTTGTTCGTGTAATTTTTCACCAGGGCGAATACCTATAATTTTATGCTTTGCTTTTGGTGCAATCAATCTAGCTATATCTGTAACTTTCATAGATGGAATTTTTTTTACATAAATTTCACCTCCCACCATGTCCTCAAAAGTGTGCCATACTAACTCAACACCTTGATCAAGTGAAATCATGAAACGGGTCATACGTTCATCAGTAATTGGCAATTCCCTATGATCCTTTAAAGACATAAAAAACGGAATTACTGAACCTCTTGAACCCATTACATTGCCATATCTTACAACAGAAAAACTTGTTTTATGGCCACCTGCATATGATGAGTTGCTTGCTATAAATAATTTATCAGATGCTAACTTAGTTGCTCCATAAAGATTAATTGGGCTGCTTGCTTTGTCAGTTGAAAGGGCTACTACTTGTTTAACATTTTGATCAATAGAGGAATCTATTAAATTCATAGCTCCAATAATATTAGTTTTAATACACTCAAAAGGATTATATTCTGCTGTAGGCACAATTTTAGTTGCTGCAGCATGAACAACAAAATCTATATTATGTAAAGCACGGTGCAGTCTATCTTTATCACGGACATCTCCAATAAAAAAACGTACTCTTTCATCATCTTTAAATAATTTTTCCATTTCCCATTGTTTCATTTCATCACGTGAAAAAATTACTAATCGTTTAGGGTTATATTTTTTAAGTGTAAGTGGAACAAAACTATGACCAAATGAGCCTGTACCACCAGTAATTAATATAGAGGAATTTTTAAGCATTTATTCTTTATTGATTATCAAGACTTATACCTAAATTCTCATTAATATTAAGTAATTCTTCAAATGTCCCTTCATTTTTTATTTGACCTTTTTCCAATAAGAAGATTTTATCACACTTTTTTACTGTACCTAATCGATGAGCAATTAAAATAATGGTTATATCTTCGCTAAGATTATTTATGGCTTCCATCACCACTTTCTCAGTTTGATTATCCAGGGCGCTCGTTGCTTCATCTAAAATTAGTACTTGTGGGTCATGATACAAAGCTCGTGCAATTCCTATACGTTGCCTTTGTCCACCTGATAGCCTAATCCCACGATCACCAATTTTAGTTTGATATTGTTTAGGTAATTCATCTATAACAAACTCATGTAAATTTGAAATTTTAGAGGCTTTTACAATAGACTCTTGATTAATTTCTTTGGGATCTACTCCAAATGCAATATTGGCCTCAACAGTATCATCAGATAAAAAAATATGTTGAGGGACATAGCCAATAGATCGTTGCCAAGATTTTAGGTTTTTCTTTGATATAACCTGCCCATCAATTTCTAAAGTACCTTTTTGAGGTTCTAATAAACCTAATATTATATCAACAGTTGTGGTTTTACCGCTTCCAGTCTTACCAATCAGACCAACTGTAGATTTAGCAGAAATATTTAAATTTATATCTTTTAATGCTGTAAGTGATGCATTGGGATAATTATAACTAATATTTCTTAAAGTAATTGTTTTATTAAATGATAAAATTTTTTGATCATAATTTTCGTTAATTGGTTTAAAGTTTTTAATATCTTTAATTAAATTATCAAGCGAAGCATCAACAAAAGTAATTTTAGCTAAAGAAACGTAAATTTGCCCTACTGCAGGCATCAAACGATAGCCAGCAAACACATATAAGGTAATGATGGGTAAAGAATTGTTAAAATTACCTGTTTGAACCATCATATAAAGTATTATTAGTAAAATACTTCCAAAAGCAATGGCTTCTAAAAAGAAACGGGGCAATAGATTTATGGCTGCTGCAGAAGCCTGAGTTAGAGCAGTATTTTGAGCAGCCTTAGAAAAATTTTGAATATAAGTTTTTTCTAAACCACCAACTTTAATTTCCTTTGAAGCGCCAAAAGCTTCACCAACAAATTTGAAGCGCATCAAATTAAATTTTAAACGTTCTTTTCCCAATTGATTTAGATAACGACGTATAAAGTAAAAAAAAAGCCCGTAAGCACCACCAAGGGTAAAGCTAATCATTAGTGCTAACTTTGGATCAGAAATAATTATTAAAATTACAATTGCAATTGTAACCAGAGTTTGAGAAATTAGATTCATAAATGGTTGTATACCATCCCCAATTACTCGATCTACTTCTGATAAAATTTTTTTTCCAAGGTCATTACTATTTTGGTTTAAAAACCAACTATAAGGCTGGTGCAAATATCCTTGCACTAAGCGTTTACTAATAGTGTATCCACGCATTAGCACAAATCGTAACTGCGCATAAGCTGTAAGTGCTTTAAACATAAGTGAAATAATTAATATTATAAATACCATAATCCCTAGAGCAAAAAGAAAATCTTGATTATTTTCTACTCCAAAAATGTTTGAAATTTCAAACATCTTATTTAAAATTATATTAGTTTCAATAATATCAGGATTAGTAAGAACTGAAATAAAAGGCAATATGGAGGCTACTCCAATCATATCCAGCAACGCCATTATAATCATCATTACTAGCAACAAGCCTGCTCGTTTTTGCTCATAAGGGGTAAGTAAAGATAATAATTTTATTAAAGTTTGCATTAAGTTTTTATAAAGTCATTACAACCTTTATCAATTGAATAAATGTCATTAATTAACCCATACTTCATAATTAATATTTTCATTTATTATAAAATTATAAATCATTAATTTTATTTATAATATTTGACTTTAAATTTTTAATTTTTAAAGCAATTTAGATATAAGTTTTTTTACTTTTGAATTATTTTTGTCAAAATACATTAAATCTTTAATATTACTGTAATATTTCTTCTCCCAATGTGACTGTTTGCAATTAATAACATTATCTAAAACTCTCTTTATCTCGTTATATGTCAATTTTTTAGCTGTAAAAAAGTCACGGATTCTTATATTTTTAATTGTCCATCCTAATTCATCTATTTGATTATCTTTATCAAATCTTAATAAAGCTACTTTTTTTTTTCGTGAAATAGCTTCGTATCCAAGGGTAGAATTTGTAGATATTATATTTTCAAATTTATCTAAAATTTTATAACTTTTTTCCCAAGTATTAGGTTTAAGAAAAATACAATTAGAATTAAAAAATTTATTAAAAAAATCCATTTCACTTTTTGCACCATCATAACTTCTTTGTTTTATTAATATATAAAGTTTCTTATTAGAATTATTAAAATAAGTGGCAATTAACTTCATAAGTTTATAGCTTACTTCACCACGAGATATAAATAGATAAAAGTTTTTATATTTTGTTTTATTTATTTTTATTAAATTATTTTTATAATTTCCCAAAACATGATATCTAGATTTAATTTTTTTTTCAAAATTTTTAATATTATATTTATTAAAAACAAAAAAATGATCACATTTAAGATTTTTAAAATTTAAAGTTTTTTTATTTTGAAAAATTTTAGCGTTTTTGTCTCTAACTCCATTCTGAATTACTATAAAATATACATCTTTTAAATGGTCTTTTAATGTGTAATAAAATAAATCATTATCAATTAAATTTATTACAATTTTAGTTGATGTAAATTTTACATAATTTTTAAAGTAAGTTAAAAAACTAAAATCAAAAAAGAAAACTTGTTTAATAAAAATCCAAAAATAGATTTCAGTTTTGTGTCTTGGCAAAATATTAAAATCTCTTTTAATAATTTTTTTTAAAATATTCGAATTAAGTTCATCATATTGAAGAATTTTTTTTTTTTTC
>MDTC01085801.1_pt1 | contig 41988 bp, 42 predicted proteins | sample 811181 | NCBI WGS metagenome assembly MDTC01 (sample SAMN05326644, study PRJNA326480) | marine metagenome | isolation source: seawater | place: Pacific Ocean: North | collected 2011
CACCGCCAAGCTTCTATTTCAAAGAAAACCACGCCGATTGCGTGGTTTTTTTGCATCTGAAACTTTTAAATCAAAGATTAATCTATCTCAGCATCCTCAACTTTTCTCTCTTACTTTACATCACTGCTTACATTAATTCTTAAAGCCTTTGAGACTAAAATAATTTTATGAATGTCCCTTTAATTTTATTTTACTCTTCCCTTAAGCTCTACTTTACTCTATCTGCGCTGTAAATCGTGTAGCACTTTAATTATTTTTCATACGTAAATGTAAAAACCTTTAAATCAAAGATTAATCTATCTTAGCATCCATCAACTCCTCTTTATTGCTTAAGCCCTAAAGCCCTTGAAGCCAAAATGATATGATGGATATTTCATTCATTCTCCTCTAACGCTTTTTTATTTTATTTATGCTGTAATCGCAGCAGCGCTCTCATAATTTAATTTCACTTTAATAATTTTTTTCTCGTAAATCAATTGAAGATATAATGCGTACGGATTGAGTATAAATCTCTGATCTGTCTAATAGATTTTGAACAATACAAGTTAGATAGAAGTCGAGAGATCGATGTGAAAAAACTGTTCTATTGAGCAGCTTTTCATGATCTGCACTTTAAAAAGAGTCAACTTACTCAGACTGAGTCGTTGATGAATCCTATAATGGAGGGCGCTCTCGGTTAAGCTTTTCCCTCGAGACTTCATAATTAAAAAAGCCAAAATTTTCTAGATGCCTTCTCAGTATTTCATATGAAATATTTTTCTTTGGATGATTTGAGCTCTATATTTCTTCCAGTAAGGTCTCAAAGAAAGTACGAGGTGTCATACCTGTAACCCAAGCTTTATAGTGTGCACGTAAATAAGCATCATCATGTTGCTGCCAGGTGATTTAAACGGTGTTTTTTGCCACTCCAGTTCTTGCTGGTTATTAGGCCGAGCTATCCATATCTCTCGAACATTTGATCCTGTAACTATGGTCTGAGTGCAGATAACAGAATCACCTAAAGCGACATAAGCGCTTTTATTTTTTATTTGATAACATAAATAAAAAGAATAGATTATTTTTATAGTTACATAGTAGGACGGCTATATTTTATGAAGTGTTTTTTGTTGAGTTAGATTAATTTACAATGTTTGCGATAAAAAACATATGAAATTTTGTCTTATTGCGTAATTTTTTTATAAATTTTTTATTAAAATAAAAAAGTTATTATATTTTTATCTGTTGTTAAATAGATAAAAACTATACATCTAAACGAAAAATGAGAATCAAAACCTAGCGATGAGATCAATACTTATGTTGCCTCAATATGACTTGAGTCATTAAGTGGTTGTTCCAGTAGAGAGGAGGAAGTATACAGATTGTTGTGGTGATGATATCAGTAAGAGAGTGGTAATTCTGATACATCATTAAGAGCGCGTAAGCCATAAAGGATGATATAAGAAGAGCTCGTCTGCGAGGTCGAATTTCATTAAGGTGGCAGATAAAGCACAAGCTTAAAGCGGTATGTGTACTGTAATCTAAGTTAAATCTAGGCCAGATGCTAAGTTGCATATCGATGAACATCAGTAAGTAAGCCCAGCTTATAGATAGTGAGAGGCTTATCAATCGAATTGCTTGCTTTTTTAGCCCATGTGACAAGCTATCTTTATAAAAGAGTAAAGCACAGAGTAGGCCAAGGCTTGGAATATAAGCATCGGCTATGTTGTCGAGTTGTTCAAAGGTTAAACTGAAAGTCATATTATTATTTTGTGTATAAATGGAGCTTAATTATTAAGATCTGAGGTGCTTGACGATAGCTCTAAATGCCGAAATGCTTAGTAGTTTTGATTTTACATGATTCTTCGAAAAATAGGTATTACTTGATGTTTTAACAATCACAATTTTTTCTTTTTTATTAATGTAAATGTATTGGCCATATATGCCTATTGCGATACATTCTTGTTCAGGGTCAGCTGGGATCCACCACTGAAAACCATACCCAAAGGGCTCGTTGTCACTGCCATTATAACCCGGTTTAGTATGTCTTGAATGCCATGTTGTTGAGTCTTTAATCCATGATTGTGGCACCACTTCTGTATTCTCAACAAAGCCATCACGCGCTACCATGCGACCAAATCGAGCAAAGTCGCGTGTTCTCATATTTAATCCACCAAGCACAATAGCTTCGTCATAGTCATCAACAATAAAGACTGCACTATCTTCGGTTTTTAATTTTGACCATATTTTCTCATCAAAATACTCTACAAAGGGTTTTCCTGTGATAGCGCGAATGAGCATACCTAGTACATGTGTATCAAGGCTAACATAGTGTACTCTTTTGCCAGATGGTTTATCTTTTTTAAGGCTTATCGCAAACTCATCCATGGATGCACCTAGTGCTATAGCTCTCCCAAAACGGTTAATATCTGAGGAGAAATCATCATAATCTTCATTAAAAAGCACACCACTGGACATTTCTAAAATATCATGGATAGGCACTTTGTTGTACCCACTTTTTTTGAGTTGTGGTACATAGCTTGTAATGGGGCTTCTTAAGTCGAGCTGATACCCATCATCCATCGCTATACCGAGTAAAGATGAAACAAATGACTTGGATACAGACCAAGCTATGCGTCTATCTGTTGCTTTTGTACCTTGGTAATAGTCTTCGAAGATAATTTTATCTTGATCAAGTACAAGGAAGGAGGTGGTTTTGGTTTGGTTTAAATATTCTTTTAATGTAAGAGTCACTCCTTCATGCACAAAGCTTGTAGGTAATTGGCTCATATCATTAGGCTTGTCTTTATTATGATATGTAAACTGAGAGGGTGTGCCTGTTGGCTTTACTTCCACAGTACGATAAATCTCATCCATATGACTGAAGTTGTGTACGATTTTATCGGAATCAAAAAGTGTTACTGTGCCATATAAGCGTGTGATTTGAGGTTGCACTCGAGCAATTATAATAATAAGCAAAACGGCCGCAATAATGAGAGCTCTATAGTTCTTAAGTTGTTGTACTATAGTCATAATTTACCCTTTATGGCTTGTAGTATTTCCATATTCTCGTGAATCTGCTCGAGTTTGAAAAGTCAATACATTAAATATAGTCAACTTTTCATTATTTTCTTAGCTGTTCAAAGAAGTATTGTTACTCGTTTAGCGGTATGACTCTAAATAAGCCATTTTCTACATGCTCAAACATATACTCTGGGTTGTAATAAGGGTGAAGCATCACTGAATCATACTTGTGGTACTCATTTAAGTATTTAATATGAATGCCATTTGATAAGTTTTTAGATGTTATTTTTATTTTTAGACCTTTAATATTTTTGTTTTTTTTAAATTTTGTTGGAAGATATATTTTATTTTTCTTATATTTTTGATTTACGATGAGGTGAACTTGTTTCTTATAATACTTATGTGTTGAGACCATCAGATCATGAATGAGTTTTTGTTTGCTTTTTCTTGAGTGACTGGATGTTCTGTTTACTTCTTTATTGAAGTAAAAAGTTAGAAAATTATCTTCTATGTGTTTTTTTCGAATAAAGAACGCATCGGGATAGAATTGTTGGATGACTCTTTTATATCTGTAGATAGGGTCGATATCCAGTGTGTTATTCAAATCTTGAGTATTCTGCTGCGTGACTTGGGCTTCATTACTTTTCCGATGATGCGTAAATCCAACTACAACCTGCGTTTGATGAAACTTTTGTAGTACAACTGAACCATGATCTGATGGAGTGAGATACGCAAGCGGAAAGTCATTTTTTCGAATACGTTCTGTATTGAACAATGCGGTGCCTATATGCCTTGTTCCTTGCTCGGCTAACAGAAATGGATTATCGGCATATTTCACTATACCATGACTGATCACATTTAATTTTTTATCTTTTACAGGAGCGTTATTATATAAAATGGCAGGATAGAATTGATGAGGAGTTTTTTTTGTATCGTTATCGTTTTGTCTAGGGCGTGCAAGAATAAAAGTAAGTCCACAGTTGTGCTGGTAGATTTTGAGTGGAGCATCATCATGCGCGCTATCTTCTGTCCCATCGAAGTGATAAAGAATATTGCCGATCTCTTCATGAATATAGGGATGTTCCGCACTATCATAAATTGTAATTGGGTCATGATCAGTCCATCTGTTTTCGGCAAGTTGCGGTGCAATCATGAAATAGGATGCGTTCTTCTTTGCATCAAAACCCAAGAATAATGCTGTATAGTGAATATCATTTCTATGGTTTTTGATTTTTACAATAGAATAAAACTTTTTGCTTTGACTATAATTCCTTAAATTTTTATACATGATGAGCTGTTGTAGTTGATTGTGATTCATACATAGTTTTTCGTTTATAGAGCATACTTCATTGTTAAATGCTCTCAGAGATTCCAACGCCTCCTGCGTTGCTCTAGAATAGTTATGTTTTAAATGATCATCATGATGAGAAAATTGTTTTTCTGTACTACTCAATACAATAGAGAAAGCTATATTAGGTAAAAAGAAAATGAGGACAAGCAGAAGTGTTATTGTTCTTATATGCGTCATATCAAATCCGTCTATATTTTTAATGTGATTAAAGTCTACAGAATAACTTTTTTCAGATCTGAAATCTAAAAATTTAAAAAATTATTAAAATTTTGATAAGAAAAATTGTGTATAAAGGGCAAAAGTTTATGGATGCGCTTTTTATACTGTCAATATTTATAAAATAAATCAGCACACTTTACATTTTTATAGATTCAGTTCAAAGGGCTTTTTAAGAGGTTATCTTTGAGGGTGAAGAAGCGAAGTGAATTCAAGTAAAACTCCCCGTGACTGTAAAAGCTTGAACATAAGTGATGTAGGTATTTGATCATGAACTAGCTTTCTCTTAATACCTTTTATTGTTTTGCATATAGCTGCTTTTGACGTTCCTTTTATCAGTGCTATTTTTTTGTGTATCATCCACCATCAGTAACCCTAAGCTGTGCAGCTCTTTTAAGGTTAAATTTAAATCACCAAAATTTTTTTTGTAACAATTTGGTGTGTGTTAATTATTGGTATTTTTTATGTACATAAGTTTGTTTTTTAGTAATATAGTATAAATAAATTCCATTAAAATTATAGTAGTATTGAACAAAATAAATCTGTTATAAATCTGTTGTAAATCAGTTATTTTAAATAATATTTTATATTTTCAGGTTACATGTTATATAGGTGTGATATGTTTAGCGTTGAAGTATGCCTTTATAGAAGGAAAGATCTTGAATCATGAATATCCGAGAAATGAGGTCATTAAATAGGGCAGTGAAAAAATACTTAGCATCGCATGATGATTTACTCCAATTAGGAGTACAAGAATTGCAAATGGTCACTTGGAATATTCGTTATGATACTTGGCTTATTTCAGGCACCGATTGTAATTGGTTACATGAGTTTAATGAAAAGAAATTAGATAAAATAGGTTGTCAATATTTACAGAATAAAGTAGAGCTTTTAGATCCAAGCAAAGATTTAGTGAAGCGTTATCGAGATCAGATGCTGCAACAAAAACAAGTCGATACGATTATTACCAAGTTAACACCTTCGGGTTACGATGAGATGATAGTTTCTACAAGGAAAGAGCTTAATTGTGCAGAAATAAAAAAATTACACTTTTGTATGCCGGTGGCATTGAAGCTATTTAAAGAATATGCGAAGGATTATTGCTGGTCACCGATCAAGAAAAGTCAGTTTGTGTATGACTTGCACAAGAGTCAATCAAGTCATTTATTGGAAGAAAATTTAACAGGTTTAAAGTTTAGTTTTGGGGATTTAGAGCTGACAGCCAATGAGCTTAAGTTTGTTAGAGGTGTTGTGCTTGGATATAAGAAAGATCAGTATGATATGGCTTCAGATACGGTTTATAAAATAAAACGTAGACTTATGCAGAAGTTAGGCGTGCATAATACCCAGCAGTTGATGGTATCTATGTGCCGTTATGGTGTGGTGGATTATGTAGTGAAGTGCTTGATTTAGCGAGAACTGTAAATTTAGGTATAGAAGTTTTTTATGATGTGTTTGGTGGAGGTGGCGGGATTTGAACCCGCGTCCGAAAAACCTACATCCTCAGCGCTACATGCTTAGTTTGTCTTTAAGTTAACTTAGTGCGCTCCGACAAACAGGATTTCACTAAGCGATTCTAGAAAGTGTTTCGCGCGAGATGCCTAGACACATCTTTTTGCTATCATGCGTGGGATGACCATCGAAATCCTCTGCCCACATGAAAAACGTGAGGTCGATGGGAAGTCAGCTGTTATTAAGCAGCTAGTGCTTCGTTGAACGAGTTATCGTTTGCAACTATTTTTTTGCGGCTTTTTACGAGGCCAACCGCCCCTCGGCATGCTCCTCGGGTCTCGTGAATCTCGTCGAATCCAGAATCACCCCCAATTAACCTTTTTAGTTTAACTTATTGTTTGCCGAAAAGAAAGCCTATCTTGATGAATGTTTGAGCAGTCGAGCTTTATCACGTTGCCATTCTTTGTCTTTGAGATCGGCTCGTTTATCATGATCTTTCTTACCTTTTCCTATGCCAATCTCAACTTTGACATAAGATTTCTTCCAATACATAGCTGTGGCAATAATGGCATAACCTTTACGCTCAACAAGGCCTTGTATACGATCAATTTCACGTCGATGCATTAAAAGTTTGCGTGTACGCATAGGGTCGGCAACTACATGTGTGCTGGCAACGTTTAATGGTGTAATAGTACAACCAAATAAGGAAGCCTGATTGTCTTTGAGAAGTACATAAGCTTCTGATAAGTTAATTTTACCAGCACGTAAAGATTTGACTTCCCAACCTTGTAAGGCGAGACCTGCTTCGATGGTTTCTTCAATGTGATATTCATGACGGGCTCTTTTATTGAGCGCAATAGTCGATGACTGATTTTGTTTTTTAGATTTATTTTTTTTCATAATGCGAACATTATACGCATTATTTATAAAATTTCATATATTTTCATGTATAAAATGCTCACCTTTTAAGATAGGCATGATAAAATTAGGTTTTGTTTTAAGCTTTTGAAGTGTATGAGGTTCTTGTTTATGCCAACAATTAAACGCTGCAAGCGTGTGGGATTTAGTGCTCAAGAGATGTATGACTTGGTCAATGATGTAGCACGCTATCCAGACTTTGTTCCTCATTGTTGTGCTGCACACATTTATGATGTGAGTGATCAGAGTATGACTGCAAGTTTAACGTTAAAGCTTAAAGGAAATATCCAACAATCTTTCAAAACACACAATGTATTAACACCACACACATCAATTGAGATGCATCTGGCATCAGGTCCTTTTAAGAGCTTACATGGTGTGTGGCATTTTATACCTTTAGGTGCACAAAGTAGTCAAATTGAGTTAGATTTATCTTTTGCATTTAAAAGTAAATTAACGGAACTTGCATTAAACCCGATATTCAGTCAGTTGATTCATTCTATGATTGATGCTTTTGTGCAGCGTGCAGAGGTTGTTTATGGAAAAAAATAAAGTGGATCAGTTCCAAGTTTTTGTTGTTTATGCGCTACCACATGAGCAGAGAGTTTTTGCTGTGTGGGTATCCGAGGGTACAACTGCTTTGCAGGCAATAGAGATGAGTGGTGTACTCGATTATTATCCTCAGATAGATATACACAATACATCAATAGGTATTTTTAGCGAAATTGTACCACTTGACCACATTGTTTCTGGAAAAGAGCGCATTGAAATTTATAGACCCCTTGTCGCTGATCCAAAAGAGCTGCGTAAAAAAAGAGCACAAAAAGCGGTTCATGAAGGTAGAGCAAACCAGAAAACAGGTGGTCGCGTACGCACCGAAGCTACACAAAAGAAAAAAGAAGATTAGCATCTTCTTTTTTTCATAATGCCTTCGAGAGAAGCGTATCTGATCTTCATATCTATGCTTATCTATCATGCTTTAGGATTTATCTTTTTTTGAATCAGCTTGTTTTTGTAAGTTTTCATTTACAAGGTTGTTGATATGCTCCTGATTTGCTTGCATAGAGGCTTCAATGCTTTTGCCTACTGTTGCAGCGACGGTTTTCTCTAAAGAGGTTTCAAGTGTGGCGGCGACAACCTTAGAAATAACTTTGGTCATCACTTTTTGATAAACGTAATGAATATAAAAAGCGACTGCTGCGGTGATAGCTGCTAGAGCCGCTACGATAATAAGAGTGCCTGTAAGTAAATAGGTTTCAATGTGAGCCATGAAGTGTTCAGCCTGACCTAAGATGTTTTCTGTACGTTGTTCTGTTGTTGCAATAAAATTTTCTGTTTTCGCCATAAACTGATCTGAACGCTCAAGCAGTTGTTGACTGTGTTCGACCTGATTATTAATTTTCGTTTGTGTGTCTTGGATTAACTTTTGTGATGAGTTGATGCTGTCTTTTACTTTTGTACTGAGTGAACCAAGGCCTTTATCTAAGTGCCCTTCAAGTTTATCGGAAATAATATCTGCAAGTGGGTTATTGCAATTTGAGTCTGCTTGACTCGCACCTTTAGACTTACTGGAAGCTGATGCTGTAGCCTGTTTAAGCTGATCGAGAATACTCATTGAGGTTTCCTTTATTATGTTTATCAAAAAAGAGGGTTTTTTAACCATGTTACAATATTTGTATTATTTTAGTCCAATATGTGTTTGATAAAAAGTCAGGTTTGTTTTTTTTGAGGGGGGCTTTTTATTATAAGGTTTTTTGATTTAATGATCTTTGTTTTTTATATTTTAGGTGATTTATGTTTAAGAATTATTGGGTCACAAATTAAGTAAATACTAATTAGAAAATATGTGTGGTTCAATAAATAAACATCAAGAAATTAAGCTACCAGAGGTTTTGCTAAAAATAAAAAGAAAGGATCTACTTTTTTTACCCAGATATCCGAATTGGACTCAGATTTTAGTTGTCGAAGCGACTCAAGATTTTAATGATAAATCAGAACATGTTGCTGATCAAAATGCTAACATAATTTGTAAAATATTACCTGTAAGGGTTGTTAAGGTGCTTTCTTATCAGAAGCATTTATTAGGTGAACATGTTTATCAAGGGTTTTCAGGTGCTGAAAATTTTTGGGCTTTAATGGCGTGGATTTTTGATATCGAAAAATTATTACAATAAAAAAATTAGAGAGTGAAGAAGCGTTAAAAAATCTCACAAAGGAAAATAAAGTTGCCTCGATGTTTTTTTGTGTTAAATATTTTGTGTATGGCAATTAAAAGGTATAAATAAATTGAAACTTTGATTACATTAAGGATTGTTTAAAATATATAAATAAGGAATTATTATGTTTTCAAATGTTTCTAAAAATATAGCCTATGCTATGTGTTTGTTTTCTTCTCCTTTAGTTTTCTCTTCTTCTTCTTCACTTTCTACAATGTATGATGCATTGCAAGATGGTAATCAAGTATATCTTGCTCGTGCATTGAGTGCAGATAAATCAGAAGTGGTATGGTTTAAAAATAATCAACAGGATGCACATTCTGCTTACACATATCATGTTTATGTTGAACCTGATGCCTTAAGTTGTACTGCGCAGATGAAAGTTATAAGCGGCAAGTGTTTGTTTTCTTATGGTAATAAAGGTATTAAAATTCCTTTTTCTCAACTTATACTTGATGCGTTTTACAATGATTATGATATTACAGAGCACTCCATGCTTTCTCATCAAGAAGCTGAGTATCTCATTACGCGCTATTTTAACCGTAGCCGCTATACCAAAGTATTTAGAGCTTTAAATGATCGCTACTTTAAGTTTGATATTTCATTGGAGCAATTATTAAATAGAAATAGGGTGTCTGAGCTTGATTCATCTTTTAGACTTGAGCAAGAAGATGCCGCTTATCTTTTACCTGTATTCACAGCAAATGTTTATAATTCTTTTAATGCATATGACTATGAAGCGTACCAAAAACTACAGGATGATGTGTTTAGGCTTATTCTCAAAGCACAAGACAATGAACAAGAAATGGTACAGTGGGTTAATGTATATTTAGATCTTGTGCAGAATTTAGGTCGTATTATACTCAAAATCTCTAAGAGCATTGATCAGGTAATTGGTTCTATGCCTGACGGTAAATATGCTTCACTTACATCAGATGATAAATATTTTTTACTTAATCAGCAAAAGAAGCTTCTTGGCTTATATTTTAAGAGTTTAAAACTATTAATTCATGATGATATATCTCAACATATGCGAGCTGTTATTTTAAAAACAGGCCGTGTTCAATTTAATTCAGGGCAATTTAAACTTGATGATATTGAAATGTATCAAGAGCTATTGCATCATATTCTCGCTACCAAGAAATGGATGTCGATTCAAGATTATGATCAGCTAGATGGCAAAAGTCATATGCAGACGTTTGAAAGTGAGCTTTATTATCCTTGGTATAATTTTGAGAAATCAATAGGAGCTTTATATCTACCCTATGCTGTGACGCAAGGATATAGAAATCAGAAACATCAAAATTTTAGTCAATATGTGTTACAAAAAGAAATAGATATCTTAGCTGTAGCTCATGATAACTCAGCGCAGTTGATGCATGTATTACAAAGTCAAGCTGTAGATAGAGATCAGACTTTATTACAAAGTATTCAGGCTTTATCTGGGGTTTCTTTTATAGATAAAAAGCGTGTTCGCAGGTGGTTTGAAGTGCAAAAGAATGATCTAGAGATCAGATTTGAATTGGATGATTTATTAGGTTTGCCGTCTAAAGAAAACTACTCTGTTGTTCCAAGCTTAGCCTTACATCGTGAAGTAGATAGCTTGTTTGACCTTCATCAAGGTGCTTTGCTTGATAAGGATGATTTGTCTCTTCTGGTGCAAATTCTTAATGAGATTGAATTAAATATTTCAAGTTCTCGCGAATTTGGTTCCCAGCAATATTCTGCACTTTATCTATTCCATGCATTACAACAAGTTATGGTAACGCATATTGATATGATGATCGATGCAATCAAGGTTCACTTCAATGAAACATCCCTAACTCGAGAACAAAAAAATAGATTGTTGACCAAAATTTATTATTTACATCAGGTACACATTTCTAATTTTACCTTTTATTTTTCTCGTTTAGATGTTTATCATTATCCGATTTCAAAGCAAAGTGTCATGGATTACTTACGCTTTTTAGATGGTTATGTTGATGTATTATCCGAACTGAAGACTTATGATGTCGAGGTGGAATCAGTTTTTCATCGGCTTATTCCTGCAACCCTTCTGATAGATTACGCAGCATCTTTATCTTATGTCGATGCATCAGATGTAGATAAGAACAGGATAAACCAGTATATACAATATTTGAAACAGCGCAGTGTAGGTATAGAATAAGTTGATATATGTTTTAGAAAGCATCTGTAAAGATGCTTTCTTTTATCATAGGTTGATTGCACGCGTCTATAATTGAATCAGTTTACATTTGAGGAGGTGGATGATGTTGAAACCTTACCTACATCTTTGGTTTGTGCTGTGTTGCGCTTTATGCATGCACAATATTGCTCAAGCTAAAGAAGCACTAGTGGTTTCTACATTACAAGCATTGAAGCTCAATGACGGTACCAAGGTCATGCTAGATGGCTATATAGTGACTCAACTTAATTCTGAAGAATATACTTTTCAAGATAATACGGGCCTTATGTCTATTCAAATCGGCTATGACAAGTGGATCGGTACTTCATGGCAACCGAGCCAAAAAGTAAGAATTGTAGGTTATGTGAATAAGTACAGTTCTCGGACTAAGATTGATGTTGAGCTACTTATTTTATTAGACTGACTGTACTTATTAACACATCTTTTATGATACAGGCTCAGATTCTCTAACTTCCGCCTTATGATAAAGACCTATGCACAGAGCTGTAACATTCATGACTGTAGGAACAAGTAGAACAGTTGTAATCATCAAATCAAATAGACCCGCAATAAACGGGAGTATCATCAGATAATTTTTACCTATATATTTGCCACGTAAGTAGGCTATATATATTAAGGCAAGGTAAGTGAATATCATGAGACATTGCGTTGCAATATTTATGATATCAATATCTGTGGTGGGTTCAAATGCAGTAGCGATAAAAATAAGTCTCCAAAAATAAGTCAAACCGCTAAAGCTCAGATATAGCATGAAGAATTTTGCGGGACGCATCATCAACTCCTTTGATTAAATATAGGGTTATGTTTTTTCCATGATTAAGCATAGACGGCTGTGATTATAATGAATAACTTTTGAACCACTTTATTCTGGAGGTATCAATTGACTTCAGAACCATCTTATTTTTTAGATTAAAAAGATATAAATAATAATTATTCTCATTTGTTTTTTTATGATGGATTAAGCTTCCTATTTTCTTTTCTTTTATAAGATTGAACCTATACTTTTTCAGTAAGTAAAGCGAATTATCTTCCTGAGTGAAAGATGTAATATTTTTCCTACTGGAACTACACTTAAATTAACTTTATGTAAAAGGAGCTGCATCATGCGTTATCTGTTACCTTTTATTTTCTTATTTTCCTTGGTGAGCAGCTTCTCTGTTTTTGCTGACCAGTTCGAATTAGGTAAAAAGAAAGCGGTTGTATGTATGACCTGTCACGGTGCCAAAGGTATCTCTAAAATACCGACTTATCCTAATTTGCAAGGTCAGCATGTTGAATATTTAGTTGCTTCTTTAAAAGCATATAAAAACCGTCATAGAAATGAAGGTTTGGCCAAGTTAATGCATGTTCATGCAGACAAACTTTCAGAAAAAGATATGCAAGATATAGCCGTATATTTTAATCGTGTTAAATAATCAGCAGGGTTGCTAAGGTATATAACATGCAAACAACAGCAATTGAATACGATGATAGAGCCGTTCGGTATTTTGTAATAGCTTCAGCTTTTTGGGCGGTTATAAGTATGTTGTTAGGAGTAATTCTTGCAGCACAACTTTATTGGCCAGAGCTGAACTTTAGCCATATGACGCAGTATGTTAACTTTGGTCGCTTGAGATCTTTACATACGAATGCAGTCTTGTATGGCTTTGTTTGTAATCTTCTTTTTGCAACCTCTTTATATATTGTACAACGTTCTTGTCGGGTACCACTTTATGATAAAAGATTGGCCAAAGTACTCTATATAGGTTGGCAAACAGTATTGTTGCTTGCTGTTATCACTTTGCCTATGGGTTTGAGCAGCGGCAAAGAGTACGCAGAACTAGAATGGCCGATTGATCTCATGATCTTGTGTCTTTGGGTCGTATATATGGTGCTTTTCTTTGGAACGATATTGAATCGAGCCGAACATCATATTTTTGTATCAAATTGGTTTTTTGCAGCTTTTATACTTGTTATCTTTATTGTTTTTATTCTTAATAATTTAGCATTACCAGTAAGCTTCTTTAAGTCATACTCTGTTTATGCAGGATCGATGGACGCACTGATGCAGTGGTTCTGGGGACACAATGCAGTAGGCTTTTTGTTAACAGCAGGTCTTATTGGTGCAAATTACTATTTTATTCCAAAAGTGATGGAGCGGCCGATTTATTCTTATCGGTTATCTATTATTCACTTTTGGGGACTCATTGGATTTTATACTTGGGCAGGTACGCATCATCTTGTGTATACCTCTGTACCTGTTTGGGTGCAAAATATCGGTATTGTGATGTCTGTTGTGTTGTGGATACCTTCTTGGGTTGGTGCTTACAACAGCTACATGACGATGGCGTCGAATAAAGAAAAACTCAAAACAGATTATGTTGCGTTATTTTTCTTATCAGCAGTTTTTTATTATGCTCTAGCCACTTTTGAAGGGCCTTTGTTGGCGATTCGCTGGTTCAACATGATTGCTCATTATAGCGACTGGGTGATAGGACATGTTCATTCGGGCTCGCTTGGTTGGGTCGGTATGTCAGCCTTTGGCATTATGTATTATTTGATTCCAAAGCTGTTTGGCGATAAACCACTTTGGTCAAAGCGACTACTTGAAGTTCATTTTTGGTTTGCTCATGCGGGTATAGCTTTATATGTAATTTCATTATGGGTTGCAGGTATTGGTGAAGGTTATATGTGGTTTAGCCAAGAGCCTAATGGAGTTTTAAGCTATAGCTTTGTGGAGTCGATGTATTTTATTGAACCCTGGATGTTTTTGCGCTTTCTTGGAGGAGCCATTTATCTAGCCGGTGCTGTGATTATGGTTTACAACCTCTATCGTACTGTATCAACACGTAGTGAAATGCAGCCTCATGTTACTGGGGAGGTTAATTGATATGTTAGATAAAATACCAAACTTTACTGTCTCGGTCGTGACCTTATGTATATCTTGTATTTTTGCGGCTTTAGTCTCTTTCTTTGTTTGGGTTTTTCCACATCTTTTCATGCAAGATGAAATTAAGATGCATTCGAATGCAAAGATATACAGCGGTTTAGAGTTAGCAGGTCGCGATATCTATATTCGTGAAGGATGTTCTTACTGTCATACACAAATGGTGCGTCCTATTGAAGAAGATATACTGCGTTATGGTGCGCCGACCCAACTTGAAGATGATGTCTATGAGTTTACTCACCTTTGGGGAAGTAAAAGAACGGGGCCTGACTTGTCTAATATAGGCTTAAAGTATTCAGACCTTTGGCATGAACATCACTTGAAAAATCCTCAGCGGATGATCGCGCGCTCGACCATGCCAGCTTATCCTTGGATATTTAAGCAGTATATTGAACCTGATGATGTTGTAGATAAAATGCTTACCTTACGTCGCTTAGGTGTACCTTATACAGATACACATATATCACAGGCTAAATTTGAAGTTAAAGACCGTACAGAGGGTGCAGCTTTAATTGCTTATTTGCAGAGCTTGAAACCACCGCCAAAGAAGTTGGAGGAGTAAAGCATGAGTACCTTTTGGAGCGTTTGGTCAGCATTGCTTTCTTTATTTTGCCTCGCTTTTATGTTTGGTGTGATTTATTACTATTGGCGTATCAATGATAAAGGTGACCCTGATAAAGTTGTAGGTGAATTTGATGGCATTGAGGAGCGAGATGCTCCAGCACCACAGATCATGTTTTATGCTTATGCTGTTGCATTAATTATTTCTATGTTTTATCTAGTTTTTTATCCTGGATTTGGCAGTTGGCCAGGTCTGACAAGATGGACGCCAGAATCGCGTGTGCTTGAACATGAAGTGAGTTTAAAAGAACAAGTTGATGCTGCCTTTGCAGAGAATGGAGTGAAAGGCTTAGGTGGTTTGACTCAATACAAAGATATTGTTGATGCTGGTGGACGCTTATATGAAACACACTGTATTGCTTGTCACCGTACGGCGGGTCGAGGCCAAAGGCATTATCCAGCACTCAATGATGAAGAGTCTTTGTATGGCAATGATGATGCAAATGTCTTAGCTTCCATCATTCAAGGTCGTCATGGTGTGATGGCTGGTTGGGAAGAGGTTTTAACAAAAGAAGAAATTTCTCAAGTTGCAACTTATGTGATTTCTCTTGATAAACATCGTTATGTCGCAGCTTCTAATACAGAAAAGTTCTTGGGAAGTAAAGTTTACGCAAAGCATTGTACCGATTGCCATAACTTAGCGGGTGATGCAGATCGTAGCCGAGGCATTCCTAGCCTAAAAGATAAGTATTGGCTGCATGGTGGTGATCGTAAAGATGTTAAACATACCGTTAAAAATGGTTTGAGTAACGTCATGCCTGCTTTTGATCACTTGAAAGAAGAAGAAGTTTTTGCACTCGGTGCTTATCTTGCGCATTTACGTAAAGAAGAGGCGCAACGTTTAGGTAAACTTGATCCAGAGTTGGTGGAAAAAGGAACATATCTTGCGGCTGCGGGCGATTGTGTTGCATGTCATATCTCACACAATGGTGAACCATGGGGTGGTGGGCTACCTTTCTTAACACCATTTGGAACGATTTACGCGACAAATATCTCAACGCATGTTGAAGAAGGTATCGGTAGTTACACTTATGAAGATTTCGATAGCGCAATACGCCGAGGATACAATAATAAGAGCTTATGGAGTAGATGGCTTTATCCTGCGATGCCTTTTACGTCATACACTTATTTAACGGACGAAGACATGCGCGCTCTTTGGGAATGGTCTCGAAGTCTTCCCCCTGTATCAAAACCTAATCGAAGCAACAAAATGATGTTTCCTGCTAATATTCGATTAGGCCTTATGGGGTGGAACTTTTTATTCCTCGATCGAGGTGAGCTTGAATATGATGAAAGTCGCTCTGAGAAATGGAGGCGCGGTAAGTATCTCGTGCGAGGCTTTGGTCATTGTTGGGAGTGTCACACTCCACGTAATATCGCTCAAGCTTTAGATAGGAAAAAAGTATTCCAAGGTAATTATATTGATGGTTGGAATGCACTCAATATCACAGCAAATGAGTTAAGACTTGCAGGTTGGACTGTTGATATTATGACTGATTATCTGCATACGGGTAAGTCAGCTAAAGGAACGCCTTTTGGCGGTATGGCTGAAGTGGTCGAGCACAGTCTCTCGAAGATGACACGAGAAGACATTGAGGCTATTTCTGTCTATTTGCTTGAGGGCGACGAATACAATGAGCTCGATCCTAACATTGTTCCTCTTGAGCCTAAAGGCTTCACCGCAGAGGCGCAGAAAGATCCTTCATATGCTGTATTCCAATACACCTGTGCAGCTTGTCATGGTCCTGATGGTAAAGGGCGTGAAGGTATCGCTCCCGCTTTATTAGGTAATGGTGTGATTATGCATAGCTCACCCTTTAATACGATTGCCATTTCTATTCGAGGGCTGGAACCTGACTATCGAGATGAAGGAGCTGTCTTTATGCCGATGAGTAGTTTTGATGGCGTGATCAATGACGAAGTGATAGCTAAGCTGATGACTTTTGTTAGAAAGTACTTGGGTGGTCGCGATGAAACGGTATCTGAAAAAGACGTTGTCGATATCAGAAATGTACTGAAAAAGGGTGGTTATTTGAATAAAATACACCAAGTGGAAGATTAAGCCGAAAAAAATGCAGAAAGTAACACAAATTAGAGGGTTTTTTACGCTATTGTTACCGCTTTAAATAGCCTATATGCTATAGTATTGGATGAGAAAAGCAGAAAGGCTGTTTTTCGTAGATTATTTTTAGGATTAAAGAGTAAAGCTATGTCGAATCAAGTGACAGGTACAGTAAAGTGGTTTAATGATGAAAAAGGTTTTGGATTTATTAAGCTAGAAAGTGGTAGTGATGTATTCGTGCATTATCGTGCAATTAACGCTCAAGGGCGTCGCACTTTGCATGAAGGTCAAACGGTAAGTTTAGTTGTTGAGCAAGGCCCTAAAGGTCCTCAAGCGCAAAATGTAAACCTTATCTAAATAAGGTGAAGAGCTCTTCTTTAGTGTCGAGCTCTTCATTCTTGAGCTTTCAGTAAGCAGGAAGCTTTAAACCGACAAAAGTGGCGTTGTTGACGTATTGAGTCCCAATGAGTCGTATTAGTGTTAAAACCCTGCATCCATGTGCTTTGGAGTCTATGTTCATCATTGAGCAGGCAGCACATCGCAATCCTTGGTCTTTATCCTTGATAAAAGACTGCTTTTCCCCTGAACATCTTATACTAGGTATTTTCCGTGAGCAGCAGCTTATGGGTTATCTCATTGCGCACATTATTTTAGATGAAGTGAGTTTGCTTAATTTATGTGTTGATCCCGCATATCAACGTCAAGGTTGTGGACGCATTTTGTTGCAGCATTTTGTCTCAGCGATGCATGATCAAGGTATAAGGCAGTGTTTTCTTGAAGTGAGGGCTTCTAATTGCCGTGCTCAAAGTTTATATACTCAGTTAGGTTTTGAGAAGGTAGGTGTGCGTAAGAATTACTATACACAGCCCCATAAAAAGTCAAGAGAAGATGCCGTGCTGATGGTTGCATCTTTAAATACTTAAGTTAAAAATCTTTTTCGTATCGACCAACCTCAAGCAAAGGCATGCATTTTAAGCGCACGCCTTACATCTATTTTACTTGACTTCCTCGCCTTTGGCTTGCAGATCTGCATGATAGCTTGAACGAACTAGAGGTCCGCATGCAGCATGGGTAAATCCGAGCTCTTCAGCGGCCGTTTTAAATTGTTCAAACTCTTCAGGTGGAACGTAGCGCTCTACTTTCAAGTGATATTTAGAAGGCTGTAAATATTGGCCTAATGTGAGCATATTTACCTTGTGCGCGCGCAAATCCTTGAGTACATCCATAATCTCTTCGTTCGTTTCGCCTAAACCCAGCATCAAGCCTGATTTCGTTGGAATATGAGGGTGCTGCTCTTTAAATTTGCGTAACAACTCTAAAGACCATGTATAGTTAGCACCTGGGCGTGCTCTGCGATAATGCTTAGGTGCGGTTTCTAAGTTATGATTGAAAACATCAGGTGGATGTGTTGCAAGAATCTCGAGCGCTTTATCAACACGACCTCGAAAATCAGGGACAAGAATCTCTATTTTGATTTCGGGATTATATAAGCGTATTTCGCGTATACAGTCGGAAAAGTGCTGAGCACCACCATCGCGCAGATCATCACGATCAACAGATGTAATGACGACATACTTGAGCTTCATATCACGAATTGTCATCGCGAGTTTCTTAGGTTCGTTTTCATCTGGCTTTAAAGGTCGGCCATGTGCCACATCACAAAAAGGGCAGCGCCTTGTGCAAATAGCACCTAGGATCATAAATGTTGCTGTGCCATGTGAGAAACATTCAGATAAATTGGGACAGCTTGCTTCTTCACAGACAGAATGTAACCCATGTTTCCGCATAGCTTGCTTAATATCTTCAATTTTTTGTGTAGATTGAGGAAGTTTGATTTTTAGCCACTTGGGCTTCTTAAGCATATCTTCTCGTTCTGTAGGCACCACTTTGATTGGAATGCGAGATACTTTATCTGCATCACGGAGCTTCACGCCTGCTTTGAGTCTTTCTGGTCTATTCATGGCTGACATTGGATTCCATCTAAAGTTGAAATTGTATTCATTTTACCTATCTTGTGACAAAATATGGGTAAAAGAGTCTGTACGGCCTCGTTTACGGTTTGAGGCCCTTGTTGATCGATGCATTGTGTTATGGTCATATTAGCATAGCCGCAAGGATTAATTTGTTGAAAAGGACCTAGATCCATATTCACGTTTAAGGATAAGCCATGAAAAGATGATCCTTTACGAATTCTCAGTCCTAGAGAAGCTATTTTGGCTTCACCCACGTAGACGCCAGGTGCGTCTTTACGAGCATGTGCATTAATATCATAGTGCTTGAGCATATCTATGACGCTTTCCTCGAGTGCTGTCACTAACTGGCGTATACCGAGTTTGGCACGTTTAAGATGAATTAAAGGGTAAAGTACAAGTTGCCCAGGTCCATGATAAGTAACTTGGCCACCTCTATCGACTTGTATAACAGGAATATCTTGAGGGTTTAAAATATGCTCAGCCTTACCCGCAAGTCCTTGTGTAAAAACAGGCGGGTGCTCAACAACCCAAAGCTGATCAATCTCATCTTGCCTTGTTTCGGTAAAATCTTGCATGGCCTGCCATACGGCTTTATAAGGTTGGCAGCCTAGGTGCTTTATGATTAAATCAGTGTCCGACACAACATATTTCCTGTAGGTATGATTATCTCTATCATGAGTATGTGTTTTGGCTTTGTTTAAAGTACACGCTTTACGCCATCTACTTGCGCAAAAGCACTGTAAAGAGACTCTAAGTGCTCTTTACTGGTGACTTCTATGCGCAATGTAATGGAAGTGTAAGTTCCTTTGCTTGATTGCTTTGTTGTTGGTTTATAAGTTCCAGGTGCGAGCTTTTGGGCAACATCCATAATACGATCTGTAAGTGTCGCATCATACGTGCCAATAATTTTAAACGGGAATTGACAAGGGAACTCAAGTAATTCATCAAACTTTGTATCTAACATATTTATCCAGCTCAAGAGAAACCAATGACTTTATGAACTAACATAAAGTACTATCTTTTTAAGTTGCAGTAATTATACCATAATGCGTTGAATTTCAAAGGGATCAAGCCTATCTAAAACGATAGGCTTCACAGCTATATAATTATGCTGATATTTTTTCAAAGAGTTGCAAGATATAGTGCATTAACTTTGTGAAGATGTGGCCTTCATTGACTTCTTCTAATGCAACAAGAGGAAATTGTGCGATTTCTTGACCATGTAGTTCAAAATGAATAAGTCCTACAACTTGGCCTTTTTTAATAGGTGCTTTAAGTTCTTCATTTAACTCGAAATGAGTTTTTAGATGCTTAGCTTGTCCTTGAGCAATGCTAAAAGGTGTGTCTTGGTTTACTCCAAGTTTGACTGTATTTTGTGTACCATACCAAAGTCGAGGTTCGGAAAAGACATCTCCTGCTTTATAAGGAATGACGCTTTCATAGTAACGAAAGCCATATTTGAGTAGTTTTTTATTTTCTCTGGCGCGCGCAGCTTCGCTTTTAGCGCCCATCACTACAGCAATTAAGCGCATATTTTCTTTGATACTTGAGGTCACTAAACTGTAGCCTGCGCCTTTAGTATGACCTGTTTTTATACCATCTACGTCAAGATGTGTGTCCCACAACAATGAGTTACGGTTATATTGTTTAATGCCATTGTAAGTAAAACTTTTTTGTGCATAAATAGAATATTCATCGGGCACATCGCGGATCAACGAGCGTGCTAGAATTGCCATATCATGGGCTGTAGTATAGTGATCGGTTGTATCAAGGCCATGACTATTGATAAAGTGGGAGTTGTCCATACCTATTTGTTTAGCCCAGGTATTCATCATGGAGACAAAGCCTTCTTCGCTACCTGCTATATATTCTGCCATAGCAACACACGCATCATTGCCCGATTGTACAATAATGCCGTGATTGAGTTCATCAACCTTGACTTGTTTTCCTACCTCGATGAACATTTTTGAGGAGCCGGGAAAGTTTTTTGCCCAAGCTTTGTTTGATACAGTGACCAAGTCATTATTTTTAATATTACCGAGCTTTAACTCTTGTCCTATCACGTAGCTTGTCATCATCTTTGTGAGGCTTGCTGGTAGTAAGCGTTCGTTTGCATGAGATTGCGCTAAGATACGACCTGAGCTGTAATCCATTAAGACAAAAGCTTTTGCGTCAACAGAGGGTGCTTGTGGTGTAATATGTACAGATGCTTGCGTAGAAAAAGTAGCAAGGCTAGTACAAAGCAAACAGAGCGTAGTCAAACGATTAAGTAGAGATGTCATAGTTCTCGTATTCATAGTGTATAAAAATATTTCTTTGTTTATTTTAACATAGACTCATGAGAGCGGAGTTTAATGTGTCTATGCGTAATCATGATTTTTGCATCATATCATAAGTTATATAGCTTTTTTCGTATCCGAGTGATTTTATTTTGTTCAAAGGTGCTAAGATTTGTTCTTCGGTTTTGAAAGGCCCAAATTGAAGTTTAATCATTTTACCTTGAGTGATCAGACGATATGTTTTTTGGATTGTAGAGCTTAATGTGTTTCCAAGCTTTTGAATTTGTTCTCTATTTTGACTTGCAGCAACTTGAATATAGAGGTGTCCTTGATGTAGAGATTCGGGATCAGGACGGATTAAGGTGATTTTAACCTCTGCTGTACCCGTTTGATACACTCCGAGCTTTCGAGCTGCGGCGTAAGATAAATCAATAATGCGACCTTCATGAAAAGGCCCTCTATCATTCACGCGTACAATAAGTTCTTTGCCGTTGTCTAGATTTTCAACTTTGACATAACAGGGAAGGGGTAAAGTTTTATGCGCTGCAGATAAGGTATACATATCATAAATTTCACCGTTAGAGGTTTCATGACCATGAAATTTTTTGCCGTACCAAGATGCACGTCCTGTTTGGCTGAACTGACTTACAGTGGTTTGCACTTGATAAGACAGGCCTCTTACTGAATACGCTTTATTACCTCGATAGCTTAAAGGCTCATACTGAGGAATGAGAGGTTTAATATGTGTTAAATCGGGATGTATCTGTGGATGTGCATCGTCTTCTAATTCGTATCGTGATGTTGCAGTGCATCCACTTAACCAGAGTATTAAGTAGAAAAAAGATAAAATGTGAAGCTTACTCATTGTTTATAAAAAGCCTTCTTGATTTCTTGGCTAAGTAGATAAGCCGCCATAGAATAAAGTTGGCTGTGATTATAGCGTGAAATGACATAAAAGTTATGGAATCCAAGCCAGTATTTTTGGTCTTTTAAGCTTTCTTTGAGCTTAAAAAAGAGAGCGAGCTTGTTTTCTTTATATTTTTTCTTGGAATCAGGCTCGATTCCTCGTTTTTTCCAATCACCGAGCGTAAAGCGTGGAGGGTTAGAACCCCATAAGAGGTGCACTGCGCGGTTATCAGAGATAGAAGCTTTTGCTGGTACGACGACATGATCTTTATAGCGCCAACCATGTTTGTTAAAATAATTTGCGACGCTACCGATAGCATCGTCAATGGTGTTCAAATCAATTTTGCCATCATTGTTGAAATCTACAGCATAGTGTAAATAAGATGAAGGCATAAACTGTCCATAACCCATAGCACCAGCATAAGATCCTACCATGGTGTCAGGGTTTACATGTCCTTTATGAGCGAGCTCCATATAAGAACTGAGCTCTTTAATAAAGTAGCGTGAGCGAGGAGGATAGTGAATGCCTATGGTATATAAGGCGTCCCTAATATTAAACTCACCCATGTAGCGACCAAAAAAAGTTTCTACACCAATGATACTGACAATAATTTCAGCATCAACAGAATAAGTTTTTGCAGCTCTTTGAATGACTGACTTGTGTTTTTTCCAAAATTTTACACCAGCTTGAATACGCTCAGGGGTTAAGAAGATAGTTCTATATTTATACCAAGGCTGCCTTTCCCAGGGTTTTCTGATAGCTTTGAGCACAGCTTCGTTTTTTTTAGCGGGCTTAAGAAACTCCTTGATCTCATCTTTTGAGTGCCCTTTTTTGCGCTGTATATCTATGAAGAGATCTATATTATCATCGGGGTCTTCCGCAGCAAATGCTAAGGTGCAAGTAGCATAAAGGATAAGAGTGAAGTAAATCTTTATTCTATGCGTCATAACGTGTTATCTACATACCTATGTATAAAAGTGATTAAGACTATTTTTTATTGTTTTTTGTACAATCTGAGCTCTTGTGTATTGAGCACGACTCGGCTTTTTTATCCATGAAACAAACTCTCATGATACTTTCTTGATGCAAGAGTTGCGCCGTTTGGTTGTACTTTGAGTGCTTTTGATGTGCGAGTACTTGAAAAATTATAGCTTATTTTATGATGTACAAGAGCACAAGATAGCATCAAGCACAGGGTTTAGGGAGAGATCCTGTGATGATGCTCGCTTCAGAACAGGTCGACTTATTTGGTTACAAAGCGTCTATGTGTATGAATACTCATGACAATACCAAAACCAATAAGTAGAGTTAACATTGACGTTCCGCCATAACTGATCAGAGGCAAAGGTACTCCGACAACAGGCAACAACCCAGAGACCATGCCAATGTTGACAAAAATATAAACGAAAAAGGTTAAGGTAATACTGCCCGCAAGGAGTCTAGAGAAGTTAGTTTGTGCATGGGTTGCGATATACAAGCCTCTAGCAATAATGAAAAGATAACACAGCAATAAAAGAATAGCGCCGGCAAGGCCAAATTCTTCTCCTATAACGGCAAAAATGAAGTCAGTGTGGCGTTCAGGTAAAAACTCAAGTTGTGATTGTGATCCTTGAAGCCAACCTTTACCAAACAAGCCTCCTGAGCCGATTGCAATTTTAGATTGAATAATATGGTAGCTGGCACCAAGAGGGTCAGCTTCAGGGTTGAATAAAGTTAAAACCCTTTGCCTTTGATAGTCATGCATTAAAAAAAACCAGCAGACAAAAGTAAAGGGAATGAGCGCAAGGAGGCATGTAAGCACAATAAACCAACTCATCCCTGACAAAAAGAGCACAAAAATTCCTGATGAAGCAACGAGAATAGATGTTCCTAAGTCAGGTTGATTGGCAATGAGTAAAGTAGGAATGAGGAGAATGAAAAACCCACCGAGTAACTGTTTGGCTGTAGGAGGCAACGGAAATTGACTAATATACCAAGCCATGGCAATCGGAAAAGTGAGCTTAATCATTTCAGAAGGTTGAAATTCCATAAATCCAAGATTGAGCCACCTTTGAGCGCCTTTGTTAATTTCACCGAAGAAATGGACGCTGATTAAAAATAAAATACCGATGATATAAATAGGAAAAGCCCAGCGTTTCAATATTTCAGGGTGAATTTGCGCCACAATCAGCATGACAGCGATCGATAAAAAAATGCGTGTAAATTGACGCTCAAGCATTTCTATATCGGCTCCTCCAGCCGAATAAACAACCATCAAGCTAAATCCCATTAGAAGTAGAATGCTTAGAAAAAGAGGTACATCAATATGAAACTTTTGCCAGACGGCCGTGTTGGAAATAGATTGATTTTTCATTATCTTGTCTTTCCTCGAAGTAGGTACTCATCAAATAATTTGCGTACAACAGGTCCGCCATTACTTGAACCCCAACCTGCATTTTCTATGACCACAGCGATGACTATTTTAGGATCTTTATAAGGTGCCCAACCCACGAATAAGGCATTGTCTCTTAAGTGTTCAGATACCTTATCACTGTCATATTCGGCATCTTCAGCTAAGCCAAACAGCTGTGCAGTACCACTTTTTACAGCACTTTTATAGGGAGCATTACCAAAACTTTTATAACCGGAACCACCGACCCAGTTTGCTGTCTTGTGCATACTGCGAGCGACGACATCCCAATAACGTTTTTTATTGAGTTCGATAGTTCCTTTTTCTGGATATTCAAGCGCTGTGCGCTTTCCTTTATCATCTGAGGTGGCCTTGAGTAAGTGGGGTTGAATGCGCCGTCCTTTTGTTGCGAGAATAGTCACTGATTGGGCAAGCTGCAACGGCGTCGCAGTCCAGTAACCCTGACCAATTCCAATAGAAATGGTATCGCCTAAATACCAAGGTTGTTTATAACGATTTTTCTTCCAGGCTCGACTTGGTAAGATACCTAGGTATTCTTCATTGATATCGATGCCTGTTGCTTGACCAAAGCCCATTTTGTGCATAAATTCACTGATTTTATCTATGCCCATTTTGTAGGCCAAGTCATAGAAGTAAACGTCGCAAGATTTCGCAACCGCATTATTGAGTCCAACCCATCCGTGCCCCCATTTACGCCAATCGCGGAAGCGGCGATTGATACCGGGCATTTGCCACCACCCAGGATCCCAAACTTTAGTTGACTCGGAGATGATACGGTAATTAAGACCAGCAAGAACAAGATGAGGTTTGATGGTTGAAGCTGGAGCATATTGGCCTTGACTGGCTCTGTTGATCAAAGGCTTATCTGCCGATTGGGTTAAGCTTTTATAGATACTCGTTGGTACACCATGTACAAACAGATTCGGATCATAGCTAGGACTAGAAACCATAGCTAATATCTCGCCCGTATTCGGCTCAATAGCGACCACAGAGCCGCGCTTGCCTTCTAAGAGCTTAACTGCTTTTCTTTGTACGTTGATATCAATCGTTAGGTGTAGGTTTAATCCAGAAATGGGTGGGTTTTCATTTAAAACTTGGATAAGTCGACCATGGTTGTTGACTTCTTCTTGGATGCGACCAGGTTTACCATGGAGGATGTTTTCATAGAAACGTTCAATACCGCGCTTACCTATGTCTTTTGTCGCTGCATATTGCGCCGTTTTATTGTCTTTTTCTAGTTGAGCTTTGTCGGTAGAATTGATACTGCCGACATAACCTAGCATATGAGTGAGGTCATGCTTAAAAGGATAATAACGCTTTAAACCGGCATGCACGCGAATACCAGGATATTTATACTGTAAGACACTAAACTTGGCGACATCTTCTTCTGAGAGTTGCGTTAAAATAGTCGCAGGCTGGAAACCCGTATGTGTTTTCAGAGACTTTACAATCTCTTGTTCTTTTTCAGGAGAAAAATTAAGATCTTTTCTCAGTTTTGCAATCGCTTCAGTTTTATTCTCGACTTGCTCTGGTATGAGCTCTAGAGAGAAAAAAGGACGGTTTTCTGCGATTAACACACCATTTCGGTCATAAATTAAACCACGATTAGGTGCTATGGGGCGAATACGTGTTCGGTTATTGTTAGAGCGCACTTCATAGTCATTAAATTGTACGACTTGCAAGCGGTAGAGGTTACCTACCAAAACACCAAGAAGTATAATAATACATGCAAATAGAAAAACGGCTCTGCGTTTAAGGAGAGCTGCTTCTTCGGAGTGATTTTGTATAACTCTTGATGTTGACAACCTCGATGTTCCTTATATTTTATTCCCTATGATATGGGTGATTGTGTAACAGGCTCCATCCCCTGTACAAACTTTCAGCTACGATAACACGCACCATAGGATGTGGCAAGGTTAGCTCTGATAGGCACCATGTTTGCTCCGCTGCTTGTTTACATTCAGGAGATAAGCCTTCAGGCCCTCCAATTAGTAAGCATACATCACGACCGTCAAGTTGCCATTGTTGCATGTTTTTTGACAGCTCTTGTGTACTCCATTGACGACGTGATAAGTCCAGTGCGATGATACGTTCGCCTTGCTTGACGGCAGCAAGCATAGATTGACCTTCCTTTTTTAGGATACGTGCAATATCTTTATTTTTAAGTCTTTTTTCAGCAGGTATTTCGACCATTTCTAAAGAAAAGTCTTGAGGAAAGCGCTTTTGATAGGTTGTAAAGCCTTCTACAACCCAGCTTGGCATTTTGTGGCCTATGGCAATAAGGCGCATTTTCATGCTTAATTAGACCATAGCTTTTCTAATTGATAGAACTCACGCGTTTCTTCCTGCATCACATGCACGATGATAGAGCCTAAATCGACAAGAACCCATTCACTTGATTCACGTCCTTCAATACCTAGAGGAGGTGTTCCTGCTTTTTTAGCTTCAGCCACTAGGTATTCAGCAATGGATTTGACGTGTGTTTTAGATGTACCGGTACAGACAATCATAAAGTCTGCTACGCTTGATTTATCTTGTATATCAAGAATTTCTATATTTCTTGCTTTAAGATCAGTTATTTTATCAATGACAAAGTCTTTCAATCTAGGCTCCATTATGGTTCATTGTAGATGCAAAAGTAAAAGGCGATTATAGCAAATTGCAAACATTATCTATAGCATACAAGTATGAATAATTTAGCTTTTCTGCTGATAAAGAGACTCTTCTTGTATATATTTCAGCACACTCGAAGGAAGTGTATCTGGCGCGGGTGTATGCGAGGTCGCAAGTTGGTGGCGTAGTAGCGTGGAAGAGACATCAATTTGTGGTACGTCAATAAAACAAATATGCCCAGTCTGAGAGTGCTTCAAAGTAGCTAGTGAGCACTCGTGGTTTTTTGTCCAGTCTTCTACTTCAGGGTTGGCTTGCTTTGTAGAGATGCCAGGTCTTTGATAGACGATGACATGAGCATGAGCAATAAGCTGACGCCAATTATACCAAGTATGCAGTGCATGATATGAGTCGAGTCCTATCATGAAATAAAAGTAGGTATCAGGATGCTGTTGTTTGAGTTGAGAGAGACTCTCTGTTGTATAGCAGAAGGACTGACGGTTTATTTCATGTGGTGCAATGTGAAGTTGAGGGTGTGAGTTTGTTGCGATCTCGAGCATCTTTAGTCTTTGTGTATCGGTTGCAACAGGTTTGCTTTTATAGGGAGGTGATTGATTCGGCACAAGCCATAAAGCATCAAGTTTGAGTTGCTCAATTACAGATAAAGCAGGCTGTATATGACCATTGTGAACAGGATCGAAAGTCGCTCCAAGTAAGCCTATATGTTGCGTCATGCTTCAAGCTCCAACCAAGGTAGTTGTGCAGTAGAGCAAGAAAAGTGTAAACAAAGATGCAGTAAACCTGTCCAGTGTTCTTGTCCTTGAGTTTTAAATTGTCTTTCTAGTTCAGATGCTTGGCTGAGCATTTGACTAAGTTGCTGGAGGCTATCATGGCGTAGTCGATTTTGATAAACCTGTTGTCTATTTTGCCAGATACGATATTTTTTAAACTGTGGTGCCAAGGTTTGACCACTTTCGAGTGCGACTTTAAAGCTGTAGAGTCGCTCTATCTCTTGGAGAACTTGCCACAAAATAATCGGGAATTTAATACCTTCTTCGCGTAGCTGTTTCAATATAGATCCTACTCTTGCAGCAGAGCCTTGTAAAAGAGCATCGGCAAGTTGATAGACGGTAAATTTTGTTTGTTTTGTGAGCCAGCTTTCTACATCTTGACTGCGGATACGCGCTGGATCACGCATATGAGTCAGTTGGAGTAAAGCTTGGTCAGCACCTAACAAGTTACCCTCGAAATAATGATGGAGACAGGTTTGAGCGTCCGATGTAAGTGAGAGTTGATGATATGCAATGCGATCACTGAGCCAGCGCGAGAAGTGAGCCTGTTCAGGTGTATTGCAAGGAATATACATACCTTGTTGATCGAGTACTTTAAACCATTTGCTTTTGGTTTGCTCCGTTGTGAGCTTGGCTCCCGTGAGTATTAGAACGCGATCTGGATGAGGCTGTTCAAATAAATGCATGAGCATTTTTGAACCTTCTTGCCCAATTTTCAGATTATCTAGATGAAGGTGAATCACTTGGCGCGTATCAAACAGACCTAAACTGTACCAAGCATGGTGCACATCACCCCATGAAAACCCTGTTTCATGAACAAAGCTGACACGATCTTGAAAACCTTGCTGAGCAGCTACTTGATATACTATATGTTTACTTTGCTCGATAAACCAAGGCTCATCACCAAATATTAAATAGCAAGGTTGCAAGGGGTGGCTTTCGTTACTCAATTGCTGTGGATAGATACGCATAATCACCTTATCCTTGGTGTGTTGTTTGAGATATAGGTTGCGTGTAGAGTGCAATCAACTGAGAGAGTATAAGTTCTGCAGCTTTTTGACGCATTCCTGTAGTCACTTGACGCACTTCAGAGCTTTTAGCGAGTGATGAAGAGAGATCATCTGTATATTGTCTTCGCACGATCACCGATTGCGTGAGCGTATCTTGCTTCGGTATTGTGACTGTATATGTGACGGTATAAGTTAATTCATACTCAGCAATGGTACCATTTTGAAAAAGTGATAGCGTCGATCGCTCAAGGAGATCGCGGGTTACGCGAATTGAGGTGACTCCTTGGGGCTGTTTCGGGTTTAAGTCAATATTATGATAGCGCATATTTCTACGAATCAAACGCGAGAGCTCGCTATATTGTTGGTAGCTTGAAAATCTGATTTCATTGAGCTGCTTAGGAATATGATGACTTGATTTCAATTTAAATGAGCATCCAGTCTGCATGCTGAGCATGCAGACAAGAAATAAAACTTGAATGAGAGATTGCATAAAACCTCGCATCAGTTTGCGACGATATTGAGCAGCTTACCTGGAACATAAATCACTTTACGCACCGTCTTCGCTTCAGTAAATTTGATAACATGTTCATCAGCCATCGCTTGAGCTTCGACTTCGGCTTGAGCTAGGCCAGCAGGTAGTGTTAAACGTGCTCTGACTTTGCCATTGACCTGAACAATAATCAGCTTTTGATCTTCAATCAAAGCACTTTGATCGACTTGAGGCCAAGGCGTTTGTTCGAGCTCAGATTCAAGCTGCATGACTTGCCATAAATGAATACAAATATGCGGCGTCATAGGGTAAAGGAGTACCAACACAGTACGTAGCGCCTCATAACACAAAGCATGATTTTGCGCATCATCTAAATCAAGCTTTGCCAATTGATTCATAAAAGACATAATCGCTGCAATTGCGGTGTTAAAAGACTGGCGACGATCAATGTCATCGGTTACTTTTTCGATAGTTTGATGCAGACTGCGTCGCAGTGATTTTTGCTCAGCGGTTAGGCTATTGAGGTCAAGTGACGCAGCAGAGCCTCGCTCAGCATAATCATGAACTAATTTCCATACGCGTTTCAAGAAGCGGTGCGAACCTTCCACGCCAGATTCTTGCCATTCTAGACTCATCTCAGGAGGTGCTGCAAACATGATAAATAAGCGTACTGTATCTGCGCCATATTTTTCGATCATTTCTTGTGGGTCAACGCCATTATTTTTTGACTTAGACATTTTGATCATGCCGGCGTAAGTAAGGGCTCGACCTTGTTGATCTGTGGCTTGCGTGATTTGACCTTTGGCATCACGTTCTAAGTTGACGTCTTGCGGCGCAACCCAAACTTTGCCGCCTTGCTCATCTTCATAAAAGAATGCGTCGGATAAAACCATGCCTTGACATAGAAGACGCTTAAAAGGCTCATCAGATTGCACCAGCTTTTCATCTCTGAGCAAACGATGAAAGAAACGCGCATAAAGCAAATGCATGCAGGCATGCTCAATACCGCCTATGTATTGATCGACAGGGAGCCAGTAGTTTGCTTTGTCAGAATCAAGCATTGCATCAGTACATTGTGGGCTGGTATAACGCGCATAATACCAAGACGATTCCATAAAGGTATCAAAAGTATCGGTTTCTCGGGTTGCTTCTTGATCACCAATGGTGACTTTTGACCAGTTAGGATCAGACTTTAAAGGATTAGATATGCCATCCATCACGACATCTTCAGGCAAGACAACAGGAAGTTGCGCTTCAGGTATACATACGCTTTCGCCTTGTTCTAAGGTTGCCATCGGTACAGGCGTACCCCAGTAACGTTGGCGCGAGACACCCCAGTCTCTTAAACGGTAATTAATTTGTTTTTGGCCTAATTTTTTGTGCTCTAAAGCTTGCACGATAGCTTCAAAGGCCTCTGAGAAAGCGAGGCCATTAAATGAGTCTGAATTAAATAAAACACCTTTTTCAGTAAAAGCAGCTTCTGAAATATCAAGCTCACCTTCACTCGGTTTAATGACGGCTTTAATAGGTAAATTGTATGCTTTAGCAAACTCATAATCTCTTTGGTCATGCGCAGGGACTGACATGACTGCACCTGTACCATAATCCATGAGTACAAAGTTTGCGACCCACACAGGGATAAGTTCATCTGAAATTGGGTGCTTTACGTACAATCCAGTTGCTTTACCTTTTTTCGGCATGGTTGCTAAGTCGGCTTCTGCAACTTTAGTTTGTTTACATTGTGAGATAAATTCAGCAAGCTCAGGGTTATCTTGTGCAGCTTGCTGTGCAAAAGGATGATCGGCTGCAATAGCGAGATAGGTTACACCCATCAGTGTATCTGGACGTGTTGTGTAGACCGCAAGATGCTCTGATGTTTGGGGAATAGGGAAGTGGATTTCTGCACCTTCTGAGCGGCCAATCCAGTTACGTTGCATGGTTTTTACCATCTCAGGCCAATGCGGTAAATCATTTAAGCCATCAATGAGCTCTTGTGCATATGCAGTAATACGGATAAACCATTGTGGTATTTTCTTTTGCTCAACTAATGCGCCTGAACGCCAGCCTCGACCATCAACGACCTGTTCATTGGCCAAAACTGTTTGGTCTACAGGATCCCAGTTGACGGTTGCCATTTTTTTATATACCAGTCCTTTTTCATAAAGGCGTGTAAAAAACCACTGTTCCCAGCGATAGTACTCAGGTTGACAGGTTGCAAACTCGCGGCTCCAATCATAACCTAAACCCAACATGCTAAGCTGCTTTTTCATATAGTCTATGTTTTGGTATGTCCATGAAGCAGGTGCCGTTTTATTTTGGATTGCAGCATTTTCAGCAGGTAAACCAAAAGCATCCCAACCAAAAGGCTGTAGTACATTCTTGCCCTGAAGCTTTTGATAACGTGAAATCACATCACCTATGGTGTAGTTACGTACATGTCCCATATGCATTTTACCTGAAGGGTAAGGGAACATAGATAAGCAATAAAATTTTTCTTTATCAGGGTCTTCTGTGACTTCAAAGGTTTTATTATGCGCCCAATCATGTTGGATTTGAGCTTCTATCTCTTGGGGTTGATATGGTTTCTGCATGGATACTCTCAATAAACAACGACCACTATTCTCATCATAAGAACTGATCTAAATGGATCTACCTATCGTATATGAAGAGATAGGATAAACCAGAATGCATCGAATCTAAAGGGATGTAGAGGTACTTATGGTGAAAAAAAACCGTTTTTTATCAAATTGTGCTGTTTTAAGGAAAGTTTCTGAGTAGTTGAGGCATAGCATGACGAATAAAGCTGCAAAGTTAATGAGCTACTACCATGTTATCATGATGCAACTACGCTCAAAGTATCAAGTTGATCAAAGCCTTCAAATCGAAGATCTTATACAGCAATACCAACATTTAAAGGCTTATAAGAAACTTAAGAAGATAGTATCTAAGGATGATTTAGAGCTATTAGAACGTTTTTTATATCATGACATTAGAACTTTAATTCATAATAGAGATGCTACGGTAGCAGATGAAAGTCCTACTTTATTAATGCTTTGGGAAGCTCTATGGGAAGTCTTATATCAATCTGCTGATCAGGCTCAGCTGGCTTATCACGAAATGCAACATGATATTGATTGTCAAGGCCAGTATGTCACAGGTGAGTTTGTTGTACAGGGTTTAGTTGAGTGTAGTCACTGTGGTTTAGTACGTGAATATGAGCATTTACATGAACTTGATGCTTGTGAACGTTGCGGCGGAAGCAAGTTTGAACGTCCTCGTCATTTTCCTCGCAAAATTGATCCTAAGTCTAACCATTGTTATTAATCTGTTGTAAAAGATACCAGCTGTTTTGATTTTATCGGCAAGGAATTTTATCTTGCCTAGCTGAATGATACAGCCTCTTATTCTTCGTCTCTCTTTTGTTTCATACCTCAATAGTCTAGAATGGATCTGTATATAACTTTTTTTTCGCTACTCTAATTTTAGGTTGAGAGTTTATGGAACAGTCAGTTTCAATAGATATTAGTGCAGAAGCATTTTGGCGTTACAGTTTGCAACGTTATCAATCAGCACAGCTGCAAGAGCAATTGTTGCATTTACAAGATGATTTTCAAGGACAGGTAAATCTTGCTTTGATGTGTTTGTGGTTAGATGATATGCAATTAAAAATCGAGACTACTTTGTTTGATGAGCTTGAGCATGCTTTGGCGTCTACATCAGAAAACCTCGTCCCTCTGCGCGCTGCAAGACGTTTACTTAAAAAGCAGCTTAATGCTGAGCAATATCAACAACTGTTAAATATTGAATTAGAAATAGAGAAGCAGCAACAGCAGTCTCTCGTTGCTTGCTTAGATGGTGATAAGCTCATCTCCATGAAACAGCCCAAAAACTTTGAGTTTTACTTAGAACGTTTGGGTGTAACAGAGCTCACTTAGCTTTGTGCGCTTTTCAAGAGGGCGTTAAGCCCCTTGAGCAAAATCAAGCTGTCTCCACGCTTCATAGCTAATGATCGCAGCAGAGTTAGATAGATTCAGGCTGCGACTATGAGGTCGCATCGGTATTCTTATTTTTTGGTCTGCTGGCGTGGCTTCTAAGACGCTGTCGGGTAAGCCTCGGGTCTCAGGGCCAAACAAGAATACATCTTCTGCCTGATAGCTGCATTGTGTATGCGGTCTAGAGCCTTTGGTTGTACAGGAAAATATTCTTTTACCTGCCATGGCTTCTAAAAAAGCGGTGTAATTTTGGTGAAGTGTAACATGATTGAGATCTCGATAATCTAACCCTGCGCGCTTGAGTTTTTTCTCATCTAATGTAAACCCAAGAGGCTCAATCAAATGTAGGTGACAGCCGTTGTTGGCGCAAAGGCGCATGATATTGCCTGTGTTGGGCGCAATTTCAGGTTCATAAAGAGCGATATGGAACATAACATCTTGCTTTCATTAAAAATAACGCATCATATCACGAACCTTTACAACGTGATAGTCTGTTCTTTATCTAAGCATATAAAAGCTGCTACGATGAGGTTTGAAGCTGAGAGATGAGCATCTTCAGCTTCAAAGGTGAAAGATCAAAGGCTGTAATACATCTCAAATTCAACAGGATGTGTTGCTTGGTGCAGCTTCATGATGTCTTGATGCTTGAGCTCGATATAAGCATCAATCAGGTCATTGCTGAAGACTTGTCCTGCCAATAAAAAATCGCGATCTTGATCGAGAGCCTCTAAAGCTTGCTCGAGGCGGTTTGCTACTTGAGGCAGCTCTGTCATCTCTTGTTTTGAAAGCTGATATAAATTCTTATCCATCGCTTCTCCAGGATGAATTTGGTGTGCGATACCATCTAAACCAGCCATGAGCATCGCTGAAAAAGCAAGGTAGGGATTGGCTGTACAATCAGGGAAACGTGCTTCAATTCTAGCCTGCTCTTGGCGGTGCATGGCTGGCACTCGAATGGCGGCAGAACGATTGCGTTGAGAGTAGGCGAGTATAACAGGCGCTTCAAAACCTTGAATCAAACGCTTATAAGAGTTTGTTGATGGATTAGTGAATGCATTAAGTGCTTGAGCATGCTTGATAAGACCACCAATATAAAAAAGAGCTGTTTCGCTTAATCCAGCATAAGCATCACCGGCAAAAAGATTACGGCCTTGTTGTATAAGAGATTGATGGCAATGCATACCAGAGCCATTATCGCCTACAAGAGGTTTAGGCATAAAAGTCGCCGTTTTACCTGCTTGATGTGCTGCGTTACGCACGACATATTTGAGTAGTTGAACCTCGTCTGCTTTTCGCAGTAGACCTGCACAGCCCGTAGCAATTTCATTTTGTCCTGCGGTAGCTACTTCATGATGGTGTGCTTCAACCTGTATACCTACTTGTTCTAAAAGAAGAGAGATTTGGCTGCGTAAATTTTGTGATGCGTCAACTGGAGGTACAGGAGAGTAGCCTTCTTTCACCTGAGGCCTATGACCTAGATTGCCTTGAGAATAAGAGGTATCAGAATTCCAGAAGGCCTCTTCAGAGTTTATCTGATACATGCAGCCTGACATACTTGACTTGAATTTGACATCATCTAGGATGAAGAACTCAGGCTCAGGACCAAATAGCACTTGGTCAGCAAAACCGGTAGATTCTAGATAAGCCTCGGCACGTTTTGCCAAAGAGCGTGGATCACGGAGATAACCTTTTTCAGTTGTCGGATCGATAACATCGCAACGGAGTATTAATGTAGCGTCATGGCAAAAAGGATCGAGTACAGCTGAGCTGGGATCTGGGCGGAGAATCATATCTGAGTCATCGATACTTTTCCAGCCGACAACAGATGAACCATCAAAGCCTTTACCTTCTGTGAAGAACGTTGCATTGGCTTGGTGGCTGGGTATAGAAATATGTTGCTCTTTACCTAAAGTGTCAGTGAATCGTAAATCAATAAATTTAACTTGATGCTTTGAGATAAATGCTAAAGTAGAAGCCATAGACATAAAAAAATCCTTTTTGTAATTTTCATCGAAGCAGCATCTGTGAGCTGATTCACATTGAATTTAACACAAAATTTAAGCACAAGGCTATATTTTTTAGATTTGGTGAGGATCTATATATTTTTTGATACAGCCAATTGAATACATAGCTCAGTGTTTTTGCTTGAATATAAGGTGATTTATACCTACTTAAGGTCTATTTTAGAGTTTTATTCTTTTTATAAGCTCAAAAATGAGACTTTTCTTTGAGTGTTCCGCTGTAGATCTGTATGATAGGCACGGAATTAAAGTTACGGTTAGAGTAAGCCGACTATTATATGTTGGTTATCGACTGTTATAAGCCGATAGAGTGAAGAGTTTATGAGTGAGCAAACAAAACAATTAAGAAACATTGCGATTATTGCCCATGTTGACCATGGTAAAACAACATTAGTTGATAAATTATTGCAGCAATCAGGGACATTAGAGACGCGTTCTGATTTTGATGAGCGGGTCATGGATTCTAATGATCTAGAAAAAGAGCGAGGCATCACCATTCTGGCTAAAAACACAGCGATTAACTGGCAAGATTACCACATTAATATCGTGGATACTCCAGGCCACGCTGATTTTGGTGGAGAAGTTGAGCGGGTTATGTCTATGGTTGATTCGGTCCTTCTTCTTGTCGACGCACAAGAAGGCCCGATGCCACAAACTCGCTTTGTCACGAAAAAAGCTTTTGCTCAAGGTTTGAAGCCTATTGTTGTGATCAACAAAATCGATAAGCCAGGAGCGCGTCCAGATTGGGTGATTGATCAGGTCTTTGATCTGTTTGATAACTTAGGTGCGACCGATGAGCAGCTTGATTTCCAAGTCGTCTATGCATCGGCAATGGAAGGTTGGGCTTCTGCTGATGCTGACGTAAAAACAGAAGATATGAATGCTTTGTTTGAGACGATTGTTGAGCAAGTTCCAGCACCTGATGCGAATCAAGATGGTGCATTCCAAATGCAAATCTCTCAGCTCGATTATAACTCATATGTAGGTGTGATTGGTATTGGCCGCATCAAACGCGGTTCGGTAGCCTTGAATCAGCAAGTGAGCATCATGAATGCTGAAGGTCGTGTACGTCAAGGTAAAATCGGCAGTGTTTTAGGCTACTTAGGCTTAGAGCGTCATGAAGTCACGCAGGCGCAAGCAGGTGACATTGTCGCGGTTACAGGCCTTGGTGAACTGAAGATCTCTGATACCTTATGTGATCCTTCTGCTGTAGAAGCGCTACCGCCTTTGTCGGTGGACGAGCCTACAGTGACCATGACATTCCAAGTCAATAACTCACCTTTTTCTGGTTTAGAAGGTAAGTTTATCACATCCCGTAATATCCTTGAGCGTTTAGAGCGTGAGCTGGTGCATAACGTAGCTTTACGTGTTGAGCAAACAGATGATCCGGATAAATTCCGTGTTTCAGGTCGTGGTGAGCTGCACTTAGGTATTTTGATCGAGAATATGCGTCGTGAAGGCTATGAAATCGCAGTATCGCGTCCAGAAGTAATTCTTCGCGAAGTCGATGGTCAAACACAGGAGCCTTATGAAACGGTTACTGTAGATGTTGAAGAAGAGCATCAAGGGCCTATTATGGAGAGAATGGGGACGCGCAAAGCAGAGCTAACCGATATGTCTCCAGATGGTAAAGGTCGTATCAGAATGGACTTTATGATGCCAAGTCGTGGTCTGATTGGGTTCCAAACTGAGTTTATGACGCTTACTTCAGGTACAGGTCTGATTTACCATACTTTCTCGCACTATGCTGCGCATAAAGGTGGCGAGATTGGTCAGCGTGCTAATGGTGTGTTGATTGCTAATGCTGGTGGTAAAGCCTTGACCAACGCACTCTTTAATCTGCAAGAGCGTGGACGTATGCTTATAGGTCATGGTACTGAAGTGTACGAAGGTATGATTGTTGGTATTCATAGCCGCGACAATGATTTAACGGTAAACGTGTTGAAAGGTAAGCAATTAACAAACGTACGTGCATCAGGTACTGATGAAGCGCAAGTGTTAGTGCCGCCTGTTGTGATGACGTTAGAGCAAGCTTTAGAGTTTATTAATGATGATGAGCTAGTTGAAGTGACGCCTGAGAGCATTCGTTTACGTAAGAAATTCTTAACTGAAAACGAGCGTAAAAGAGCAAGTCGCGGAGCTAAAAAGTAAGATCTTAGCACTGTGCTGAAACTGAAAAAACCCGCTTATAGCGGGTTTTTTTGTGATGTACAGTATAGATTTTAGCTTAGATAAGCTTTGAGCATCCAAGCTAACTTTTCTTGCGTGAGCATGTAGCCACTTAACATATCCAGTGTGCGATCATCAGAGCACTCTTGCGCATCATCAATAATTTCACGTTGGTGTTTTAAAATCGTATCAAGAGCATTCATTAAGCCTTCTATACATACTTTGTGGCTGTTTGCATTTTTATGTTCTTTAACCTGACTTTTCTTAACATAATCGCTGTAATTATGATCAGGGGTGTGGCCTAGAGTTAAGATACGCTCGGCGATTTCGTCGAGCTGCTCAAGTAGCTCATTGTAAATCGCTTCAAATTTTTCATGTAACTCAAAGAAATGAGTACCTTGGATATTCCAGTGATATCCTCGCACATTAATATACAGCACTTGATAACTGGCCAAAAGCACATTGAGATGTTGTGCCATTTTCTTTGATGACTTGGCATCGAGCCCTGTAATATTGATTGTTCTTGGCATAACTCACCTTAAATTAAACAGCATAAGATAAGGTTAAGTATAAGAAGAAACACCGCCTTTGGTGGGATTTACTTAAAAAAATATACGGCTGAGACGTTTCAGTCGTCAAAAGTGCAGGATAAGATAAGGCAGCCGCAATGGCTAAGCTGCCTTGCTATGCATTAGTAGTAAGAGTGATCACCGCGTTGGTGCTCTGTTGCGTCTTTGATACCTTTAATTTCATCACCAAAGGCTTCAAGAAGCTGCTTCTCTATCCCTTCTTTTAAAGTGACATCGGCCATAGAACAGCCGTTGCAGCCACCACCAAATTGAATGATAGCGAAACCTTCCTCTGTGATTTCAAGTAGGTTAATGTGTCCACCATGACTGGCTAGGGTAGGGTTAATCTCGGCTTGAATCATATACTCGATGCGTTCAACTAAGGGAGCATTATCTGCTACAGCTTTGATTTTCGCATTCGGTGCTTTTAAGGTGAGCTGTGCGCCAAGTTGTTCGGTGACATAATCAATTTCAGCATCTTCTAAGAAAGGTAAACTTTTCTCGTCAACCATGGCACTAAAGCCTTGATAAGTGAACTCAGCATCGGTTGCTTCAACTGTATCAGGTGGGCAATATGAAACACCGCATTCTGCATTAGGCGTACCTGGGTTGATGACAAAAATACGTATATGTGTGCCCTCAGCTTGGCTGCTCAGCAGATCGACAAAGTGAGCTTGGGCTGATTCTGAAATGTTGATCATAGAGTACTCCATCGTGAGCTGTGACTGAATCATTTATATATTAAGATACAAGATCGTAATTCTACGCTATTTCTACTTAGTTTGTCATCTCAATTGACTCATTTTGCTATAACTTTCAGTATGATCAATAGCAAAACTATACCGAGATATGGATGGAAGGAGGTTTGGTTTCATCTGAGTCTTCGTGTTCATCTTGTACTTGAGTCAGCTGCTTTTTTGTTTTGAGAACGAGATCGTTTCTTTCTTTTTCTTGTGCGCTGCTCCAGTTCTTGTGTTTAATTTTTTCAACCTCCGAGCGGATTGGGGGTTCTTGCATTTTTATGGGATTTTCTTGCAGTTCTCGCGGAGTTTCTAGGTAAGTGCTAGCAAAGTTTCTTTGGAACTTCTGTGCAATATCCTCACTTTCATCGGCATATTCTTGTTCCATTTCTCCTAGGCTAATGGGAATCATGGAGCTCGACCACTGCATCATTTTAGCTTTAATTGGAGCTTGGTAGAAAAGTAGCCCTAAAGTGGGCTCTTTGCCCGTTGTAAGATGTATGCTATCTGGTAGAGAAACCGCTGTAGTACGTTGCCAAGATGCATGATGTTGATCACTATAAGCGCCTTGTTGGTCGACAATAGCTTGATTGAGCTCTTTTTCGAATGCATTAGAGGGGGGGGGTTCATCGTCGAAGTTGAGATGAAGAAAATCACGCTGGGGATGCGTGTCGCTCATTATTTCAGCTTTTTCTGACATCCCTTTGGTTTTACCTGCTCGACCAATGAGGGATCTACGCTTGTTATCGATTCGAACACTTTCGGTTGAAGCATTGGTCGTAGACAAAGGTAAATGCAAATAGTTAGAAACTATCATTCTCTCATATCCACTTGATTTATCCCTTACTATTACGGTATAAAAGGTACTTTGGATCACTATGTGGCTTCATATATGAGCCATTTTCGACAGGATGTCTCATGGTTTCTAAACTCCTCAAATGGGTGCAAATGCACCTACCTCAGTCTTGTGCTTTATGTTTGCATACGCTTCATCAACAAGAGCATGTATTATGCGATGCTTGCTTTGATGCGCAGTATGAAAAACAGAACTATTGTCTACACTGTCATCGACCAGTAGAGCATGATTCAGGAGGTTTTTGTGCTGCTTGCCAAGGTGAGACCAATAAGCAAGTCAGAATATATGCTTGTCAACACCAAACAGCTCTTGGTTCTGGGGTAAGAAAAATTAAAGCTCAGCGTCAATTCTACTGGCTTGAACCTTTATGCGAGATGCTTTATCAGCGTGTTATGACTTTGCAAAAGCAGCAGATTATTGAGCCTGCACAGGCTTTGTTGCCTGTACCGCTACATGATACATGTTTGCGTCAGAGAGGATTTAATCAAGCTTATTTGATTGCTCAACAGTTGGGTCGGAGGTTGAATCTCCCTGTTGTATCCGATGCTCTGATACGCACTCGTCATACTCCATCACAACAGTTTTTAAATAGAAAAGAAAGACAAATGAATCTACAAGGTGCTTTTCAATTGAAGCATGATCTAGATGTACAGCGCATCGCGATTATTGATGATGTTTTTACAACAGGTGCGACGACGGATCAAGTTATGGCTTGCTTGCCTGATTATGCTTGTCAGGTCTGGACACTGTCTAAGGCTTAAGGCTGCGCGCAGTAAGCTGCACGCAGTATAGTAAGTCATTAGGCTGTGATCAACTGATCGTTTGAGTGTGCATAATTTTCTGATTGTGTTTTGTAAGCTGTATTAGGCCATTTTGTATAGATAAACTGATTGATATGAGTATTGGGTGTGGTAACGATTGTATGAGGGGGTATCGTAAGGCCAGATTTTTCTATTTGATTAAATAGATTTCTCCAGTGGATGTTTGAGTTGTTGTAAGAGGAGCTGGCTCCTAGTAGATCCATTTGACCTGATTGTTGCATACCTAAAATAAATAGTAGATGCGTATTTTGTGAAACAGTGACTTTGTATTTAAAAGATGAGGCATACAGAACAGGATATCTATATTGGTTCAAATCAGTCTTCATACCTCGATAATAGAGTTTTTGCCATTTTGATGTAATTTGCGGCCAAAAAGAGTCGGGTAGCTCTTGAATAGTGCGACTAAAGAGTTTCGACATAAGCTGTTTTGTTTGACCGGTAATAAGACTGTGGATCAAATAGCCACGAATATGTTCGTATCGAGGATGGATATGCTTACGATAAGGTAAAATAATTTTACTATTAAATTTAATACCTTGTTTCGTTCTATCTCTGATTTTGGGTATTTTTATGGAGATATCGCCGAAACTAGATTTTAAAGTACGCTCGGGAAGATATCCGTTGCGTACAATGGCAAGTTTATTATCGATTCTTTTATTTCGATTTGTTATCAGAAACTCTTGTACTTCAGTATCAATGGCGACGTTTATAAATGAGTTCAAATTTTGATGTAGCGCTTCTTTGAGCAAGCTGTCTATAGGGGTTGTACGTTTTTTATTTTTATTCATTTGGCTGATTCCTTACGCCTTATAGATTCTTATAAATTTTGTTATAGTTTTGGATCATGTGAACCCTTTAGAATATGTGAAGTCAAACAATAGGTTTATTCGATATGGGCCTCCGATATTTTGTTTTTGATTGATGCTATTTCTGGGCGATGTTGCTCAATCTCTTGCTGAGTTAGACCTTTAAGCTCATGAGGAAAAACGAGCCAGCGGTCTGTTTCATATACATAAAAGTCAGGCTTACGCTTTGTTTTATTGTGAAGTGGTTTAAAGTAAGTGGTCGCGATTTTAATTTCAGGGGCGTTTTTTCGGCAAGACAAGTTCAGTTCTTTAATGACCTGCTCTATACTTCTTCCTGTATCATAGACGTCATCAATAATTAAAAGCTTATCCTCGGCATTGACTTTCTTTTCTATATATCCAAGGCCATGAACGCGTACTGTATGCTGCTCGCCTATAGCATGGTAAGAGGAAGTACGGATTGCAATATGATCTGTTTTAATACCCAAGAAGTCTAAAATTTCTTGTACACAGATTCCAATCGGTGCACCACCGCGCCATACACCTACAATAAAATTAGGTCTGTAGCCACTTTCA